>ERZ869936.36-NODE-36-length-233516-cov-15.157534_pt1 | contig 233516 bp, 184 predicted proteins | sample MGYA00520876_ERZ869936 | MGnify/ENA primary metagenome ERZ869936 (study PRJEB32218, sample SAMN09650985) | biofilter metagenome | isolation source: enrty point of leading RO module | place: Saudi Arabia: Thuwal, RO plant located on Red Sea | collected 2016-02-17 ...
AAGGCGCAGCGGCCCGCGGCCGATGCGCCGACCGCCGAGAATCTCGTCTACCGCCCAATGACGAGCGTGAGCGAGGAATGGAGCGGGAGACGAGATTCGAACTCGCGACCAACAGCTTGGAAGGCTGTGACTCTACCCCTGAGTTACTCCCGCTTTTCCTGCGCTGCGTTCCTCTCCGAGCGGCTCGACGATGGTGGAGGCGGGTGGATTCGAACCACCGTAGGGCGAAGCCCGGCAGATTTACAGTCTGCTGCCATTGTCCACTCGGCCACACCTCCGTGTGTCGATGCCGCGCGACGCCGGAGCGTCGCCTTCAAAGAGCGCGGGTCGGGTAGGCCCGCGGACCCGTTGGAGCCGGCACTCGGATTTGAACCGAGGACCTACTGCTTACAAGGCAGTTGCTCTGCCACTGAGCTATGCCGGCGGCTTCGAGTCCTCAGAGCCATCAAGAGCCCCGTGGACCAGTGCCTTGGCAGGCCCTTGGCTCGCCCCGAACGGGACGTCGGAGTCTAGCGCGTTCCCGACGCCACCTTCAACCCTCAGGGACTCGGCGTCGCCCGAGCGGCGCCGCGCCTAGCGGCCCTTCGGCGGAGATCTCAGCGACGCAGCAGCGGGATCAGGCGCCCTTCAGACGAGCTCTCGACCAGGATCGCCAGGCGACGACGGCGGGTGTCCTCCCGCTTGGCGCTCATCACCCAGTGGGCGGTCGCCTTCCGGCGCGAGGACGAGAGGCCGCTCCAGAACTCCCAGGCCGCGGCATCCGCCCGGATCTCGGCTTCGTAATCCCGGCTCAGCTCGACCCGGTCGCGCTCGTAGGAGTAGGCCTTCGAACGCTCGACGTCGGTCTGCGACCGCACCGCCCGCCCCGCCTCGGTCATCCTGCCGTCGGCCTCGAGCTGCTCGAACTTGCGCAGGTTCACCGCACTCCAGGTGCTGCCGGGACGCCGCGGCGTCAAGCGGATCCTGTAGCGCTCCTCGTCGATGCGCTTGCGGATACCGTCGATCCAACCGAAGCAGAGCGCCTCGTCGACCGCCTCCGACCAGGTCATGTTCTGGCGTCCGCTGCCCGTCTTGTAGAGCCCCAGCCAGAGCTCCTGCGCCGCGTCGTGGTGACGTTTCAGCCACGCCCGCAGCGCCGCCGCATCGCGGAAGAAGCGAGCCTCGTCAGCCGATCCACGAGCCGCCGCCATCTCAGCCCTCTTCAGGCTCCCGCGCTCCGCATCTCGGATCCTGCGCTCGCCCGCTGTCGCACGATCTCGTAGAGCAGCGCGGCCGCCGCCGTCGCGACGTTGAGCGACGCGACCCGCCCTCGCATCGGCAGCCCCACCAGGCCGTCGCAGATCTCCCGGGTGCGCTGGCGCAGGCCGTTCTCCTCGCCGCCGAGGCAGAGCACGACCGGGCCGGTCAGGTCCACCGTCCACGGCGGCGCGCCGTTCTCGTCGGCGCCATACACCCAGAACCCCTCGCCCTGCAGCTGCTGCACCGTGCGGGCGGTGTTGACGAAGCGCTCGACGTCGACCCAGGAGGCGGCACCCGCCGAGGCCTTGACGGCCGCCGGCCCGATCGGCGCCGAGCCGCGATCGCGGATCAATACGCGATCGACTCCGGCTCCTTCACAGACCCGCAGGATGGCGCCCAGGTTGCGGGGATCCTGCACGTCCTCGAGCAGAACGACGAGGCCCGGTGCGCTCGCCGCAGCCTGCACGGTCGACGGCGCTGCCGCTGCCGCTCCCGGTGCCGATGCTGCGCCCGTGGCCCCGATCCTGGCGGCGAAACCGTTGTGCGCGGCGCCGCCGGCGAGCGCCGTCAACTCGCCTTCGCTGGCGGCGCGGACCGCGATCGAGTGGCGAAGGGCGAGGCGCTCGATCTCGCGCCGGCGCTTGTCGCGACGCTGCGACCCGACGAGGATCTCCGCCACCTCGTGGGGGCGGCTGCGGAGCAACTCGCGCACCGGGTGGTAGCCGACGACGGTGCCCTCCGGCGCGCCCGCGCCCTCGGCGGCGGCCGCCCGGCCCTCCTCGCTCAAAGGTGGAGGATGTCCTTCTCCTTCGCCTCCAGTGTGGCGTTGACCTCGCCGATCCACTTGTCGTGGAGCTTCTGCATCTCGTCGTGGCCCCGCTGCTCCTCGTCCTGGCTGATCTCCTTCTCGCGCTCCATGTGCTTGAGCCGGTCGTTGCCGTCGCGCCGCGCCTGACGGATCGAGTTGCGACACTTCTCGGCCATGTCGTGGGCCAGGCGCACGAGCTCCTTGCGGCGCTCCTCGGTGAGTGCCGGCAGTGGGATGCGGATGATCTTGCCGTCGTTGGAGGGATTGAGCCCGAGGCCCGAAGCGATGATGGCCTTTTCGATCGCCGCCAACTGCGACGGATCGAAGGGCTGGGCCGTCAGCAGAGTGGCATCGGCGACGTTGAGGTTGGCGACCTGGTTGAGTGGTGTCTCGGTGCCGTAGTAGTCCACCGTCACGCCGTCGAGGATCGCCGTCGAGGCCCGGCCGGTGCGGATCTGTCGCAGCTCCGAGTGAAAGAAGGCCAGGGCGTCCTTCATCTTGCCGCCGATCTCGCGCTTGATCTCTTCCACGCTGTGTACCTCTGGGCTGGGGTGACGGGAGCGGCGGGATCTCCGCCGTCCGATGGGGTCGCTGACCGATCCGTCTGCCGCGACGCCGTGGCGCCCGGGCCGCCTCTCGGCCAGCACCGGATTCGCCCCTCAACCCTATATCGCCTCGCCCCGGTCGGGTGCGCGCTGCCGAGCGCTCACGGCCGCAGAGCCCTTCGCCCCGGCGACCTCGATCAGGCGACCGAGTGCACCAGCGACCCGATCTCGTCGCCGCAGATCACCCGACGGACGTTCCCGGGGGTCATCAGGTCGAACACGCGGATGGGGATCCCGTTGTCGCGGCAGAGGCTGATCGCCGCGGTGTCCATCACCCGCAGGTCCTTCTCCAGGACCTCCTGGTACGAGATCTCGCGCAGCAGCCGCGCGCTGGGATCCTTCTTCGGGTCGGCACTGTAGACGCCGTCGACGTTGGTCGCTTTGAGCAGGATCTCGGCGTGGATCTCGTTGGCGCGCAGAGCCGCGGCGCTGTCGGTGGTGAAGAAGGGATTGCCGGTGCCGGCGGCGAAGATCACCACCCTGCCCTTCTCGAGATGGCGGATCGCCCGGCGGCGGATGAACGGCTCGGCGACCTCGCGGATGTCGATCGCGGTCTGCACCCGGGTGACGACGCCGAGCTTCTCGAGCGCGTCCTGGAGGGCCAGGCTGTTGATCACGGTCGACAGCATGCCCATGTAGTCGCCCGTGACCCGCTCGATGCCGCGGGCGCTGGCGGCGACGCCGCGGATGATGTTGCCGCCGCCGATCACCAGCGCGGTCTCGACTCCCAGGCGCACGACCTCGCGCACCTCCTGGGCGATCTGGACGACGACGGCCTCGTCGATGCCGAAGCTCTGTGAGCCCATCAGGGCCTCGCCGGAGAGCTTGAGGAGCACTCTGCGGAAGATCGGTTCCGGTGCGGACAAAGCGACTCCTGCGGGCGCGGGATTCGGCTGACGACGCTGCTGCGGCGGCGAGTCTATCGGCACGAGGGCGTCCGGCGACGCCCAGGAAGGCTTGCGTTGGCTACGACCCGTGAGCCGCGACGGCGCGACTCACCTCGCGGATCACTCCCCGCCCTGCTCGCCGAGCTGAAAGCGAGCGAATCGAGCCACCTGGATGTTCTCGCCGATCTTCGCCACCTTCTGGGTGATCAGGTCGCCGACCGTGTGGTCGGGATCCTTGACGAAGGCCTGCTCGAGCAGCACGGTCTCGCCGTAGAACTTCGACAGCTTGCCATCGACGATCTTGTCGACGATGTTCTCGGGCTTGCCCTGCTCCAACGCCTGGTCGCGGAAGATCTGGCGCTCACGCTCGAGCACCTCGTCGGTGACCTCCTCCCGGCGCACGAAGCGCGGGTCGGCGGCGGCGATGTGCATCGCTATGTCGCGGCAGAGCTCCTGGAAGTCGTCGGTGCGCGCCACGAAGTCGGTCTCGCAGTTGACCTCGAGCAAGACGCCGATCTTGCCGCCGGCGTGGATGTACGAGCTCACCGCGCCTTCGCTGGTGCTGCGGCCGGCCTTCTTGGCCGCGGCGGCGAGGCCGCGGGTGCGCAGCGCGTCGATCGCCTTCTCGATGTCACCCTCCGCCTCGACGAGGGCCTTCTTGCAATCCATCATCCCGGCACCGGTGCGGTCCCGGAGCTCCTTGACCTGCTGTGCACTGATGGTCATGGTGTTCCTCTCTCCTCGCGCGTGGCGATCCGTGGGCGCGGAGCCCGGGCCGCGACGCTGGCGAGCGATGCGTCTTGGGGGTCGTGGCGCGCACGCGCGGCGGGGGCGCGGCGCGGTGAACGCTGTTGGCGACGCCCGGCCTCAGGCGTCGGGGAATTTGATCAGGAGACCGCGACGTCCTCGTCCGGCGGAGCTGTCGCCTTGCGCTCGGAGCCGGAAGCGTCCTCGATCGAATCGGCCTCGGCCACGGCCGCCTTCTCCTCGTCGGAGTCGGAGTCCGACCCCGCGGCATCGACCGAGCCGTTGGTCGCCCCCGCGGCCTTCTCGGCCGCGGCGGCCTGGTCGGCGGCCTCGTCGTCGGAATCGGGGATCGCGACGTGCTCGTCGGCAGGTGCAGACTTCTGGTGCACGGACGCGCCGGCCAGATAGGAGTCGGCGATGCGCGAGGTGAACAGCCGGATCGTGCGGATGGCGTCGTCGTTCGCCGGGATCACGTAGTCGACCTGTTCGGGGTCGCAGTTGGTATCGACCAGGGCGATGATCGGGATGCCCAGCTTGTTCGCCTCGGAGACCGCGATGTGCTCCTTCTTCGGATCGATGATGAAGATCGCGTCCGGCAGGCGGTCCATCTCGCGAATACCGTCCAGGTTGCGGGTCATCTTCTCGCGCTCGCGCTCGAGACGCAGCCGCTCCTTCTTGGTCAGCAGGCTGTCGGGATCCTCGAGCTTGCCCTCGGTGTCGCGGAGGCGGTCGACCGACTGTCGCATGGTGACGAAGTTCGTGAGCATGCCGCCGAGCCAGCGGTGGGACACCCAGAACTGACCGCAGCGCTTCGCCTCGGTCTCGACCGCCTGCTGCGCCTGGCGCTTGGTGCCGACGAACAGGATGCGACGACCGTGTCGCCCGAGGTGGGCGACGAACTCCGACGCCTCGACGAAGCGCTGTTGGGTCGACTGCAGATCGATGATGTAGATGCCGTTCCGGCGTCCGAAGATGAACGGGCGCATCTTCGGGTTCCAACGCCGGGTCTGGTGTCCGAAGTGGACGCCAGCCTCCAGCATCTCGCGCATGTTGACCTGTACCAAGACGAATTCCTCCAGAGAGCCTTAGCGCTTGCTGAACTGGAAGCGCGCCCGAGCGCCCTTCTGTCCGTACTTCTTGCGCTCTTTCTTGCGGGGGTCACGCGTGAGGAACCCGGCCGACTTGAGGGTCGGGCGCAGGTCAGGCTCGACAGACAGGAGGGCACGCGAGACGCCGTGACGGATGGCACCCGCCTGACCGGCGACGCCGCCCCCCTTGACCGTGACCGTGAAGTCGTAGTTCTCACTCCGTTCCACCAGCTCCAGCGGCTGGCGGACGATCATCCTCAGAACCTCGTTGCCGAAGTACTCCGACAGCGCCCTGCCGTTGACCTCGATGCTGCCGCTGCCGGGCCGCAGGAAGACACGCGCAGTCGAGGTCTTGCGGCGTCCGGTACCGTAGTGCGTTTCCATTCTCGGGCGTCTCCTTCAGCGCTGGCCGGCTTCGTTCGCGGCGGCCAGTCGCGGGACTCTCGGATCTAGGCGCTGCCGAGGTCCAGGGGTTCGGGTTTCTGGGCGGCGTGGGGATGTTCGCCGCCCGCGTAGACCTTGAGCTTGCGGAACTGCTGTCGCCCGAGACTGTTCTTGGGCAGCATGCCCTTCACCGCGAGCTCCACCAGGCGCTCGGGACGACGGGCGCGCAGGCGGGCAGCGCTCTCCTGCTTGAGCTGACCCGGCATGCCGCTGTGGCGGTAGTAGGTCTTCTGCTCTTCCTTGCGACCGGTCAGCACCGCCTTGTCGGCGTTCAGCACGATCACGAAGTCGCCCATGTCCATGTGCGAGGCGAACGTGGGCTTGTGCTTGCCGCGCAGCACCTTGGCGACGGCGGACGACAGTCTGCCGACCGGCACGCCGTCCGCATCGACCACGTACCAGCGGCGGTCGACGTCGGCTGCCTTGGGGGTGTAGGTGTTCATGACGGTGTTGATCTCCAGCTCCAAGCTGACTCGGCCCCCCGACGCGTCGTTGCCGCGCCTGGAGGCCCACGAAGGGATCCGTGCTCGCTGGCGGTGGCGCCGTGGACCGGCCTCGACCGCGTGCTGCCGACGCCGATCGGGCGCACCGGAACCGTGGCCCCGCGGGCGCGGTCCGTGCCGCTCACTGACGTCGGTTGTCGGCGGGGCGATCGACGACGAACCGCCGCTGGCCCACCGAACAAAGAACGACAAGTTTAGGTCCTCCCGAGCTCGCCTGTCAACAACCCGTGAGCGCGCGTTCTACGGCGATCTACGGCGATCTACGGCGATCTACGGCTGATGTACGGCTGATGTGCGGCGTGATCTCCCGCTCACGTCCCGCAGAAAGCCGCGCCGAGGCACCGCGTGCAGTCCGACGGCGCGACGTGCCGGCTGGCGGAGTACGATGACCGGCAGCCGCGGCGGCGCCCCGGTGGCCGGCCGGGGGCCGACGGCCGCCCGGCGCCCCGAGCGGCAACGAACGGAGAGGAGACAGCGTGAGCAGCGGAGGCACGGGAAAGCTGCGCGTCGGCCTGACCGGGGGGATCGCCTCGGGAAAGTCGACCGTCGGGCGGCTGATGGCCGAGGCCGGCTGCACCGTCACCGACGCCGATCGGCTCGTCGCCGAGCTCTACCGCCCCGGCGGCGAGGGCGCCGCGGCCGTCGCCCGCCTCTTCGGCGACGAGATGCTGCGCCAGGACGGCAGCGTGGCGTCCGAGCGGCTGGCGCGCGTCGTCTTCGCCGATCCGCTGGCCCGACGTCGCCTCGAGGCGGAGATCCACCCGCTGGTCGGAAAGCGCTTCGCCGAGCTCGCCGCAGCGGCCACCGGCCCACTGATCGTCTTCGAGGCGACCCTGCTGGTCGACACCGGTGGCTACCGCAACTTCGACGCCCTGGTCACCGTCGAGGCGGATCCCGAGCTGCGGGTGCGACGTGCGGTGGCGCGAGGCCTCGACGAGGAAGAGGCGCGCGCCCGGCTCGCCGCCCAGACCTCGTGCGAGGCGCGCACCGCGGCGGCCGACTTCGTGATCCTCAACGAGGGCACGCTCGACCAGCTGCGTGAGAGGGTGCTCGAGGTGGTGGCGCAGCTGGAGCGCCGGGCCGCGGAGGGCGTGGGGGACAGGGGTCAGGGGTCAGGGGTCAGGGGATAGGGGTCAGGGGTCAGGGGATAGGGGTCAGGGGTCAGGGGTCAGGGGTCAGGGGTCAGGGGATAGGGGTCAGGGGATAGGGGTCAGGGGATAGGGGTCAGGGGATAGGGGGCAGGGGGCAGGGGTTGGGGCGTCGGGAACGGGGCACTGCCGCGATGCCCGCCGCCCTCACCGTGCCGGCGACGCGGGCTGGGCCAGGCCGGCCTCGACCAGGCGCCCGACGAGATCCCTCCAGGCCAGTCCGCGGTGACCGCTGCGGTCCTTCTCGGCGTCTCCGAGCTCGGCATAGGTGAGCGGTCTCTGCCCGGCCGGGAGCGGCTGCCATCGCGGCACGAACACGGGGTCCCAACCGAACCCGCCGTCGCCTCGCGGCGCTCCGAGCAGCTGGCCGGGAGTGGCGCCGAAACCGACGATCCTGCGCTCGCCGTCGCAGTAGCAGACGGCGCACTCGGCCACCGCCGAGGGCTCGCCGAGCCGCTGCGCCAGGCGCCCGATCCCTTCGGAGCCGATCGCCGCCAGCATCCACTTGACCAGCGGACCGGGGAAGCCGTTCAGTGCCGCCAGCCCGAGTCCGGTCTCCTCCACCACCAACGGCTCTGAGAGACGCCGCCAGGCCTCCTCGGCCTTCGCCGACAGGACCGTGCGGAGGTCTGCCGACTGGATCTCGGGGAGATCGATCGCTCTGCAACGCAGTGCCCGACCGAGGATCCGCTCGGTCTCGGCGACCTTGCCGGGGTTGCCGCTGACCAGCACGAAGGGAGGCAACCGTACCGAACCCAGGTCGACCGCGGCGGCAGAGCCTGAGGCGCCGACCTCGCCACGGCTCTGCATCATCCTCTGGCCCCGGGTGCCGCGCGGCGCGGCGACCGGCGACCGCCCGTTCGACCCGGCTCGACGCCGCGACCCAGCACACGGAAGGCACGCACCCTGGTCTGCAGCCCCTTGAGCGCGTGCTCGCCGAGAGGCTCGCACTCGAACCCCGGCGGCAGCAGACGGTGGGTGCTCTCACCGATCACGAGATCCCCGGGCTTGGCGACGCCGCTCTCGAGCCGCTGGGCCAGGTTCACCGTATTGCCGAGAACGGTGTAGTCGACCCGGTCCTGGCTGCCGACGTCGCCGACCAGCACCGGGCCGCTGTTGACGCCGATGCGGTAGGCGACCTCCGGCCGACCGGCGCCTCGTCTCTCCTCGTTCCACTCGCGGACGGCGGCGACGAGCTGCAGCCCGGCGCTGACCGCCCGTTCGGCGTGGTCCTCCTGATCCAGCGGGGCGCCGAAGAACGCCATGACGCAGTCGCCGATGAACTTGTCGAGGGTCCCGCCGTGGGCGAAGACGGCCTCGGTGGCGCGCGAGAAGTAGCCCTCGAGGAGATCCGCCACCTCGTCCATCGAGGCGTGCTCGCTGAACGCCGTGAAGCCCACCAGATCGCCGAACAGGACGCTGACCTCCGCCTTGCGCAGGCCTCTGGCTCCGATCTCCTCGCGATCTACCCTCAGCACCTCCTCGACCACGCTCGGGGAGTGGTAGCGCTCCAGCCGGCCGCGACTGCGGCGCTCCTGGATGCGCTGGATGCCGACCGCACCGTAGTTCGCCACGGTGATCAGGAAGTCGAGGTCGGCACCGCCGAAGCGGCCCTTCTGAAACGGCGAATCGACCTGGATGAAGCCGACGATCTCGCCCTCGGCCCACAGCGGAGCGCACATCGCCGAGCGGATCCCGTGCAGCCGGATCGACTCGCCGCTGGCCAGCCGCCGATCGTCCAGCGCGTCGAGGCTGAGCAGCCCGACCTGATCCTGCATCACGGTGCGCAGGATCGTCTGCGACACCGGGACCTCCTCGCTGGGGCGGATCTGCACCTCCGAACCGTCGCGGAGGATCTCACAGCGCAGGTTGTCGATCGTCGATCCGAGCAGGACGAAGGCGCGGTCGACCCGCAGCGAGGCGAAGACCACCTCGAGCATCGTGCGCAGCACCGTGGTCTCGTTGTCGGCGCGCAGCAGGTCGCGAGCCAGTCGGTTCAGCGCGTCGAGGTAGCCACGCACCGACGCCTCGGCAGCCGGCGGAGGACCGGCCGAGGAATCCGACCGGCTGTCTTCACCGCTGCGGCGTCCGAGCAGCGGATCGAGCTGCTGGTCCTCCTGCACCAGGTCGGACAGCTTGCGCACGATGGTGCCGGCCGGGATCGGCCCGTCGCCGCCGAAAGCCGCCATGGCGTCGCCAGACGTCGAGGCCGGCACCGTGGCGCCGCCAGCCGTGGCCGGCGTACTGCCCGCACCTTCGCCCGCAGGACCGGCCGCGCCCTCGGACGCGCGCGCGCTCCGGCCCGCTCCTCTGCCGCGGGCAGCGCCCTCGAGCAGCAGCACGAACTTCCCGATCTGCAGCTCGTCGCCAGCAGCGACGACCGCCTGCTTGCGCTGCTTGCCGTTGACCTTTAGGCCGTTGGTGCTGCCCAGGTCTTCCGCCACCAACGCGTCTCCCTGCCAACGCAGGAGCAGGTGCTGGCGCGAGACCGATCCGTCGGAGAGCACGATGTCGTTGTCGCCACCGCGCCCGATGCGCAGCTCGGAGGCGGTGAGAGGCACCGATCGCTCCCCGTCTCCGGGGTCGAAACGCAGGCTGTAGGTCATCAGCTCCCGATCCGTGGACAGCCGGAGAACGGCCGCTCCGCTGGCGCCTCGCCGTCACCGCGCCGGCCGGCGAGCAAACTAGCACGGCGCCGAGCGGCCCGTGGCAGAACGCTGGTGGAGCTGAGCGCCGGAATCAGCGGCCCCTGGCCGGGCGTCGCCGACGGAGGCGACGCTGGAGCCTCGGCGAGGAGGCAACCAGGGCCCGAGGGGCCGCAAGCCCGTGTGCGTCGAGGAGGCGGGGACGGGAGGACCAGATCCGGTGTGAGGCACCTGCCGGTCGACAGCCTCGCGGCTTCCGACGTCGAGGCTGCGCCTCGTCTGGCGACCGTCGAGGAGGCCACACGCAGGCGGCCCGGACGCAGCGCGGACGAACTCCCGGGAGCGAACGCTGGTCTAGACTGAGGGCGATGACGGAACGACCACGCCCGACCCCCCAGAACCCGCTGCACGAGCGCTACGCCAGCGACGAGATGGCGGCGCTGCTCAGCGCCGAGCACCGCTACACGACCTGGCGTCGGGTGTGGATCACACTCGCCGAGTGTCAGCGCGATCTCGGCCTGGAGATCCGCGGCGCCCAGATCGAGGCCCTGCGCCGCGTCGCCGGCCAGATCGATCTCGCCCGGGTGGCCGAGATCGAACGCGAGACCCGTCACGACGTGGTGGCTCATCTGCGCCACTTCGCCGAGCTCGCCGGCGAGGCCGGCGGCATCCTGCACCTCGGCGCCACCAGCGCCTTCGTCACCGACAACACCGACGCACTGCTGCTGCGCGAGGGCCTCGAGCTGATCGAGCGTCGCATCGCCACCGTGCTCCGCGGGCTGTCCGACTTCGCGGCCGCCCACCGGGCGCTGCCCTGCCTGGCCTACACCCACTTCCAGCCGGCTCAGCTCACCACCGTCGGCAAGCGTGCCTGCCTGTGGGCGCAGGACCTGCTCGCCGACCTCGAAGAGGTGGCCCACCGGCGCCAGCGGCTGCGCTGCCGCGGAGCCAAGGGCACCACGGGCACGCAGGCGAGCTTCCTGACCCTGTTCGGCGGCGACCACGACAAGGTCCGCGAGCTCGATCGCAGCGTCGCCGAGCGCCTCGGCTTCCCCGCCAGCTGGCCGATCACCGGACAGACCTACCCTCGCAAGCAGGACACCGTCGTGCTGCAGGCCCTCGCCGGGGTCGGTGAGAGCTGTCACAAGATGGGCACCGACCTGCGGCTGCTGCAGGGCGTCGGCGAGCTCTCCGAGCCCTTCGGCGACGCCCAGGTGGGCTCCTCGGCGATGGCCTACAAACGCAACCCGATCCGTGCGGAACGCATCTGCGGCCTGTCGCGCCGGCTGATCACCGACGCCCTCAACGGTCCCCTCAACAGCGCCACCCAGTGGCTCGAGCGCAGCCTCGACGACTCGTCGAACCGACGCCTGGTGATCACCGACGCCTTCCTCACCTGCGACGCGGTGCTGACCTTGGCGGCGGGGGTCGCCAGCGGCCTCGTGGTCCGACCCGAGGCGATCGAGGCGAGGGTGCGTCGCGAGCTGCCGTTCATGGCCACCGAGACCTTCCTGATGGAGGGCACGATGCGCGGCGGCGATCGGCAGCTGCTGCACGAGGTGATCCGCGAGTACAGCATGAAGGCGCACGCGGCGGTCTCCGCAGGTCTGGAGAACCCCCTGCTCGACGCCATCAAGCAGGACGGGCGTTTCGGTCTCTCGGCCGGGGACGTCGACCGACTCGTCGACCCGGTCGCGTTCACCGGGCGCTCGGCGGAACAGGTCGACGAGTTCCTCGCCGAGCAGCTGCGGCCCGCCATCTCGGGCCACCAGCCGCTCGAGACCGAGGAGCCGCGGGTCTGAGGTCGGGGTCCGAGGCGGAGCGGGGAGACGACGTCCGGCGATGCACCACCCACCCTCGAAGGTCCTCGCGCCAGCGCCGCGCCGTCCGCGCAGGCTGGCCCGGGCCTGCATCCCGGTGGTGGCGCTCGCCATCCTGCTCGGCGGCTGTCGCGCCCGACCTCCGGAGCCACCGGCGCTCGATCCACCGCCGCGCGAGCCGCTCGAGACCGATCCCGTCGCCGCACCGGAGCCGCCGCGGAGGACACCCACCGCACCACCGCCTCGCAGTCGAGCGCGCGAACGTCCGCGGCGCCCCGAGGCGCTGCCACCAGAAAGCGAAGCGCCTCGCTACGTCGAGCGTGGCCTGGCCTCCTGGTACGGCCCCGGATTCGACGGAAGGCGCACCGCCAACGGCGAGCGCTTCGACATGGACGGCGTCTCCGCCGCTCACAAGACCCTGCCGTTCGACACTCTCGTGCGGGTGCACAATCTCGACAACGGGAAGAAGATCGACGTGCGGATCAACGACCGCGGCCCCTTCATCGCCGGTCGCATCATCGACCTCTCCAAGGGAGCCGCGCGCGGCATCGATCTGATCGGCCCGGGTGTTGCGTCGGTGGAGATCGAGGTGCTGCGCTGGCCGGAGCACCTGGTGCCCGGCGGTGCGAACGGATCGAGGACGGGGCCTCGCGAGATCCAGGTCGCCTCGTTCCGCGACCGCGACCTGGCCCGCGATCTGGCCCGATCGCTCTCGCGGGTCCCGGAGCTGCGCGAACCGGTGGTGGTCGAGCGTGCGACTCCTTGGCACCGGGTACGGATCCGCGAGGTCAGCGCCGCGCGCCTCGAGGCGGTGCTGGCACTGCTGCGGGGCCGCGGCTTCGACCCCCTGGTGCTCGACGGTCGCTCGCGTCGCTAGCTGCTCGGCGCTCGCGCCGGAACCGTCGGCGCAGACGCCAGGGCGGCGAGCACCGCCTCGGCGACCTGTACCGACATCCGCTCCTGCGCCTGTTCGGTGTAGGCGCCGACGTGCGGCGAGGCGACGACCCGCGGATGAGCCGCCAGGCGTGCGGACACGCTGTGCCGAAAGTGCTCCGCCGCCGCGCTCGCCAACCCCTCCTGCTCGAAGACGTCGATGCCGGCGCCCCAGACGTGTCCGCGCTCGAGCAGCTCGAGCAGCGCCGACTCGTCGACCAGCCCGCCGCGTGCCGCGTTGAGCACCACCGCACCGACCGGGAGCCTCGCCAGCACCTGCGCGGAGAGCAGGCCACGGGTGCCGGAGTCGAGCGGTGTGTGGATGGTCAGCACCTGCGAGCGCTCGACCATCTCGGGCAGCGACTCGACCGGCTCGACCCCGAAGGCGGCGAAACGCTCCGCGCCGATGTAGGGATCGTTGGCCAGCACCCGCATGCCGAAGGCCCGCAACCGCAGCGCGACCGCGGAGCCGATCCTGCCGAGGCCGACGATGCCCAGCACCCGGCCGGAGAGCTCGAGGCCGCGGAGGGTGCCGCGCGACCACTCACCCCGTTTGAGCTCGGCGTCGCGGGCGCCGAGCTGCCGCACGGTGGCAAGCAGCAGCGCCACGGTGTGCTCGGCGGCCGAGACGGTGTTGGCGTCCGGCGTGTTCACCACCACCACGCCTCGACGCCCGGCTGCCTCGGTGTCGATGTGATCGATGCCGACACCGGCTCGGCCGATCACCCGCAGGCGCGCAGCCGCGGCGAGACGGTCGGCGTCGACCGGGGTCGCGGTGCGCACGATCAGAGCGACCGCCTGCTCGAGCGAGGCGTCGAGACGCTCGCGCGGCGGGCACTCGACCACCTCGTAGCCGGCCGCGACGAGGAGCTCGAGGCCGGCCGGATGCATCGGGTCGGCGACGACGATCCGGCCGCCGCCTGCCGCGGCCTCAGTCGCCGCCATCGGCGTCGTCCGCGAGCAGGTAGGGGCGGCGCAGCCTCGCCGCCAGCTCCGTGCCGCTCACCTCCACGCCGCCGCGATCGTCGGCCGGGCGGCGCGGCGGCCGCAGGCCCCAACGGTCTTCGGCGACCCTCCGCAGGGAGACGGCGCGCAGAACCCGACCGCGCGGCTGCAGCTCGCCGATCAGCTCGGCGGGCGCACCGCCTGTGCCGACGACGAGGACCGCGGCGCAGCCGAGGAAGTGCTCGCGCACCAGGTCGGCCAGCGGCGCCGGGCCGCGACGCGGCTTGAGCACCAGCGATCCCGACTGGTGCAGCTGCACGCCACGCAGGGCGCCCGACCGCGCGGCGAGCTGCAGCCGTGGCGGCACCGGGAGCTCGCTCTGCCGGTCGAGAGCCAGGAGGCCGACGCGAAGCCCGGCCGCCGCGAGAGCGCCGAGGAGCGCTTCGAGCTCGACATCGCCGATGCCCTCGTCGGCGAGCAGCAGGTGCACCGGGCGCACCGCTCAGGCCCTCTCGCCGGGGGTCGGCGGGCGGCCATGCGGGTAGAGGAACACCTCCCGCTCGAGGCACTCGCGCCGGAACTCCTCTTCGTCGGCGGCCCAGCCGGCGACCCACTCGTCGACATCCCCACCCCGGTCGAGCAGCTGGCGCGGCTCGCTGCTGCCGAGCAGCAGGTCGAGCGCCGGGCGGTCGCTGCGGAACTCGTAGGGCGCCCGGCGCCAGGAGAACCCCTGCGGGCTCTCGGCGGCGCACCGACGCAGCACGGTGAGCAGCTCGAGGCCGAAGCGGGTGGGCCGCGGCGGCGGCGCGACGACGACGATCTCGACGCCGCCGCAGACGCTGCCGGCGTGCTTCTGGAACTGGGGCCTGAACAGCGCCGGTACGGTCCGCAAAGCCTGCGAAGAACCGTCGTCGAGCGCTCCCAGACGTGCCTCGAGCCGACGCTGGACGAGCGCCGGATCGAGCCCGGGCGCACCGACCAGCTGGAACGGGCGGGTGGTGCCGCGGCCCTCCGAGAGCTCGGTCGCCTCGAGCAGGCAGAGACCCGGATAGATCAGCGCCGCGGCGATCGACGGCATGTTCGGAGAGGGCGCCACCCAGGGCCGCCGGCGCCACCAGACCAGATCGGAACGGCTCCACCCTGAGACCGGGAAGACGCGCAACGCGCTCTCGTCCCAGCCCCGGCGACGCGCCTCCAGCATCACCAGCTCGGCCAGGGTCAGCCCGTGACGGACCGGCGTGCGGAAGGCACCGACGAAGCTCTCGAAGCCGGGTTCGGGCAGATTGCCCTCGACCTCGGTGCCGCCGAGGGGATTGGGGCGGTCGAGGACCCAGACCTCGCATCCGGCCCGCAGCGCCGCCTGGGCCGCCCACACCGCCGTCGCCACGAAGGTGTAGTAGCGGCTGCCGATGTCCTGCAGGTCGACGACGAGCAGATCGAGACCCGAGAACGCCTCGGGCGACGGTTCGAGCGACGCCTCGTCGTCTCCGTAGAGCGACGCGACGGCGATACCGGTCAGCGGGTCGGTCGACTCGGCCGCCGCCACCATGTCCTGCTCGACGCCGAAGAAGCCGTGCTCGGGTCCCATCAGCACGCTCGGCGGCTGGCCGAGGCGCGCCAGGGCGACGTGGGCGAGCTCGAACCGCTCGCTGAGTGACGCCTGGTGGGCGAGCAGCGCGTAGCGCCGACCGCGCAGCAGCTCGGGCGCCGCCAGCAGTTCGTCGAGACCGACTCTCACGGACACGATCGCACGGTTGCTGGGGGCCTCATCCCGCCGGCTCGCGCGGCGCGGCGGTGGAGTCGGCCTCCGGCGCCGACCTCCGGTAGTCGCCGCTCTTGCCACCGCTCTTGGCTTCGAGCCGCAGCGAGGTGATCTCGGCGCCGCGATCGATCGACTTGACCATGTCGTAGATCGTGAGAGCCGCCACGCTGCACGCGGTCAGCGCCTCCATCTCGGCGCCGGTGCGGGCGGTCACCACGACCCTGCTGCGCACCACGACTCCCCGCTCCGTGTCCTCGACCTGTACGTCGACCTGCTCCAGCGACAGCGGGTGGGCCAGCGGGATCAGCTCCCAGGTCCGCTTCGCCGCCTGCACCCCGGCGAGCTGGGCGGTGACCCGGGCATCGCCCTTGGGCAGCGCGGCGAGACGCCGGCGGGTCGCCTCGGCGAGGAGCACCAGGCAGGACGCCTCGGCGACCCGGCGCGTCACCTGCTTGGCCGAGACGTCGACCATCCGCACCCCGCCCTCGGCGTCGACATGGGTGAGAATCGGTGGCCCGGCGGTGTTCGGCATCGGTCGCGCTCGTGTGCGAGGTGCTCACCGGTCGCCACGAGGACTTCGGCCCGGCGGGCCTCGGACCCCCGCAGACGCCGGCGGGACGGCCCGAGATGGTACCACCGCGGCCAGGCACCGACCGGCGGGCCGACGCCGCGGCGGCGACCCCATCGGAGGTTGGAAAGAGATCGATGTCGACCGCCTTCGTGATCCCCGTCCTCGACGAGGCCGGCCGCCTGCCGGAGCTGCTCGAGCGGCTGCGCACCCTCGAGCCTCCCGCCGCCGGCACGATGCCGGCGCCGCTGGTGGTGGTCGCCGACGGTGGCAGCGTCGACGGCGGCCCGCAGCTGGCACGCCAGGCCGGCGCCACGGTCGTGCTCGCCCCGCGCGGGCGCGGGTCGCAGATCCGCGCCGGCTGCGAGGCGGCGTGGGCTGCCGGCAGCGAGGTCGCGGTGATCGTGCACGCCGACACCCGGCCGCCGCTCGATCTCCTGGTGCACCTGGAGCAGGCGCTGCGGCAGGGCGCCGTCGGTGGCGGCTGCCTGGTGCGCTTCGACCCGGCTCCCGGGGTGCTGCGCTGGGCGGCACCGCTGGTCAACTGGCGCACCCGCGCCTTCGAAGTGCCTCTGGGCGATCAGCTGCAGTGGATCACGCGCGCCGCATGGGAAGAGATCGGCGGTATGCAGCCGTGGCCGATCCTCGAGGACGTCGACCTGATCCGGCGCGTTCGTCGCGTCGGGCCGCTGGCGATCCTGCCCTGCGAGGCGATCACCGACGCGCGACGGTTCCAGCGCCGGGGGCCGCTGCGCACCGTGGCGAGGAACTGGCTGATCTGGGCGCTCTACGCCGCCGGGGTGTCGCCGCGGCGGCTCGCTTCCCTCTATCGCGACGTGCGCTGAGGGATCAGGGGGCGAGCGCGGCGAGCAGACGCCGCGGAGTCCATCCTGGACTCAGAGAGAGCGCCGCGGTGTCGGCCCAGTCCCTTCGAAGGCAACGAGGCGGCGACACGGCCCGCCAGACGCACGAAGGCTCCGCCGCGATGCGCGACGGAGCCTTCACGGATCCTCGGTCCGGAGCCTGCCGGCTCCGGCGGAACAGGGGCTAGTTCAGGCGCTCCTTGAGCTCCTTGCCCATCTTGAACTTCGCGACCTTGGAGGCCTTGATCTTGATCGACTCACCGGTCTTCGGGTTGCGACCCATGCGGGCGGCCCGCTTGGAGACCGAGAGGCTACCCAGTCCGGGGATCTGCACCCGCTCGCCCTTCTTGAGCATCTTGGCGATGGTCTCGACGGTGGCGTCGAACGCCTCGGCCGCCTGCTTCTTGGTGATGCCCTCTACGCCGTCGGCGATCGCGTCGACGATGTCTGCCTTACCTGCCATGAGTTTCTCCTTCTTCTGGCAATGAAAGTTAGGCCTGCCGACGAAGCTATGGCAACACCGTGTCCCTGTCAACGCAGGAATCCCTTGACTTCATTGACTCCTTCTGCCCCCACCCCCGTCCTCGACGCGTCGGAGCACGGCCACGGTGAAGCCATCGTGGTCGCCGTCGGGAAGCAGCTGCCAGATCCCGGGCCGGTCGGTGAGGCCGGCGCGGACGAAGAGTTCGGGGTACGACTCGAGCTCGTCGGGCCGGAATTGGTCGTTCTCGGCGAGCACCTGTTGCATCGGTCCCACGATCTCCTCCTCTTCGATCGAACAGGCGACGAGGACCAGCACCCCACCCGGAGCCACGCAAGCCGCCGAGGCCCGCGCCATCTCTGCCCCCTGCCGCGCCAGCCGGACGATCTCGGACTCGCGCAGACGCCACTTGAGCTCGGGGTTCTTGCGCAGGGTTCCCGTGCCCGAACAGGGCACGTCGACCACGACGCGATCGAACTCCCCACGGATCACACGCTGCCGCGCGTCGGCGGCGACCAGCCGCAGAGACTCGCGGCGCAGCCTGAGCGCGTTCTGCCGCATGGTCGCGAGCCGGGCCAGCGAGATGTCGACCGCGAACTGGTCGACCAGCGGCTGGTAGGCCGACAGCGCGAAGCTCTTCCCGCCGGGCGCCGCGGCGACGTCCAGCACCCGCTCGCCGGCGCGCGGCGGCGGGATCAGCGCCGCCACCTGACTCGCCTCGTCCTGGACGTAGAAGGCGCCATCGCTGAACGCCTCGGTCTCGAGTGGCCGTCCCGAGCGCACCACCAGGCCGCAGGGCGCCAGCGTCGAGGGCTCGACCGTGATCTCCTCGTCGATCAGTCGCTCGGCGAGCTGCTCGCGGCCGCCGCGATCACGGAAGGCGAGCAGCTGGATCGGCTTGCGTCGGTTGTTGACCTCGAGAATGCACCGCGTGGTCCGCTCACCGTGCCGTCGCCACCACCGTTCGACCAGGAAGGTCGGGTGCGAGGTCTCGATCGCCAGTCGCTCCAGCCCCTGCTCGGTCCGCACCGGCCACGCAGCCAGGGTGCGCCGTTTTGCGACCCGCCGGAGCACCGCGTTGACGAAGCTGGCGCCGCCGCGGTGAGTCGCCCGACGCGCCTGCTCGACCGCCTCGTGCACGATGGGATGCGGCGGCATCCGGTCGAGGAAGAAGAGCTGGTAGAGCGCCACCCGGAAGGGCCAGATCAGACCGCGATCGATGGCGGCGAGCTCGCGGTCCGCCACCTCCTCGAGAACCGCGTCGAGACGGCGGCTCCAGCGCACCGTGCCGAGAACCAGCTCCTGGAGCAGCGCCCTGTCGCGCGGATCGGTCTGTTCGAGGGCCTGGCCCAACGGCCCGTCGAGCGGCGCCAGAGTGTCCTCGGCACGCTGCAGAAGCGCCACCGCGTTGTCGCGGACGCGGCGCTCGGGTGAGTCGTAGCGCGGGCTGCGCGCTCTACCCGGCGTCGACTTCGCGTAGGCGCCGCGCGGCCTGAGCAGATCTCTTGGTTTCGCCTTTCGCACGTTGATCTCGCTGCGCTCCAGGCGCCTTCCGGCGCCGTCTCCGGCCGCCCCGCACCGACCCGCGACGATGGGACCGAGGAGCGAGGCGACGTTCCGCCTCGGCCGACCCCGCACCGCGTGATCTCGCTTCCGCCATCGGGCGGAGCCCCGGCCCCCTGCGAGTCGCCGGCATCCGGACGCCGATCCGGCTCAGGGAGTCGGTCCCGCGAGGCGCTCGCCGCCCCGAAGACGCTCGCCGTTCCAGAGGTCGACGCCGCGCACCGGCGCCCGCCCAGGCCGCTGCACTCGGAGCAGCAGCAACATCGTACCGCCGCCGCAGCGCACCGCCAGAGCTTCGCCCCGCGGACCGACCACGACGCCGAAAGCCGACGACGTGCCGGAGCACTCCGCCTCGCCGTCTCCGCCGGGCCCGGCCTCGCCGGGTGCGGCCCGCCGGATCATCAGCTCGCGCCCCGCGAGCATGACGCGAGAGCCGGGCCAGGGATCGTGGGCGCGGATCTGATCGTGGAGCGCCGCCGCCGGCCGCGAGAGATCGAGCCACGAGTCGTCGCGGCTCAGCTGCGGCGCGAAGGTGGCGCACGCATCGTCCTGGCGCCGCGGAGCCACGGTGCCGGCGGCGACGGCTTCCAGGGTCTCGACCAGCACCTCGGCGCCGAGCCGGGACAGCCGTTCGGTGAGCTCGCCGCACGTCTCGGTGGCACCGATCGACGCCGTCCTCTGCAACAGGATCGGGCCCGAGTCGAGGCCGGCCTCCATCTGCATCGTGGTGACCCCCGTCTCGCTCTCGCCCGCCCGGATCGCTGCCGCGATCGGCGACGCGCCGCGCCAGGCGGGCAGCAGCGACGCGTGCACGTTGACGCAGCCGAGTCGCGGCAGGTCGAGGAGCGACCGGCGGAAGATCTGGCCGAAGGCGACGACGACCGCCAGGTCGGGCTGCAACCGTCGTAGCGCGGTGAGGAAGTCGGGGTCGCGAACCCGGCGTGGCTGCGCCAGCGCGAGGCCGCGCTGCTGCGCCCACTGCGCCACCGGCGGCTGCCTCACCTGGCGTCCGCGACCCGCCTCGCGGGCCGGCTGGCTGACCACCAGCACCGGCTCCCGGCCGCTCGCCGCGAGCGCCTCCAGGGTCGGCACCGCGAACTGCGGTGTGCCGAAGAAGACGATGCGTTCGATCTCCTCGCGGCGTCCGCCGACCACGGCGCTGGTCGCGGTGGGCCCACCGTCGGCGGCGCCGCTCAACGACCGGCCTCTTCGTCGATCTCGGCGAAGAAGTCCGGCTTCACCAGCACCTCGCGCGGCTTGCTGCCCTGCGCCGGCCCGAGGATCCCGTCCTGCTCGAGCATGTCGATCAGCCGCGCCGCGCGCGAGAAGCCGACCCGCATGCGGCGCTGCAGGAAGCTGGCGGAACCCATGCCCTCGGAGACCACCAGGCGTGCGGCCTCGTCGAACAGCTCGTCCTGTTCCTCGCCGCCGCCGGCTGCTCCGCCGCGCTCCTCCTGCGGCGCCGCGAGCACCGAGAGGTCCAGATCGGGCTTGCCCTGCCGCTTGAGCCAGCGGATCAGGGCGGCGGTCTCCTGCTCGCTGACGTAGGCGCCGTGCAGCCGCATGGGGCGCGAGCTGCCGGGAGGCAGGAAGAGCATGTCGCCCTTGCCGAGCAGCTTCTCGGCCCCCACCTGGTCGAGGATGGTGCGCGAGTCGTGGCGGGTGGCGGTGGCGAAGGACATGCGGCAGGGGAAGTTCGCCTTGATCGTGCCGGTGAGCACGTCGACCGAGGGACGCTGCGTCGCCACGATCAGATGGATGCCGACGGCGCGCGCCATCTGCGCCAGGCGGGCGATCGACTGCTCGACCTCGGACGAGGAGACCATCATCAGGTCCGCCAGCTCGTCGATGATCACCACGTAGTAAGGCAGCGGCTTGAGCTCGTCGAGGGCGACCTCGGACTCCTGGTCCTCGTCGCGCAGTGCCAGTCGCTTCTGCACCTCGGGGTCACGGATCGCCTGGTTGTAGAAGTCGATCGAGCGCACGTGTACCTCGGCGAGCAGCTTGTACCGCCTCTCCATCTCGGACACCGCCCAACGCAGCGCGTTCGCTGCCTTCTTCGGCTCGACGACGACCTCTGTCTTCAGGTGGGGGATGTCGGCGTAGACGCCGAGCTCGATGCGCTTGGGGTCGATGAAGATGAACTTCACGTCCTCGCGAGTCGCCTTGTACAGGATCGACGTGATCATCGACTGCAGGCCGACGCTCTTGCCGGCGCCGGTCGCACCGGCGACGAGCAGATGCGGCATCTTGGCCAGGTCGCCGTAGAACGGCTCGCCGTGCATCGTCTTGCCGATCGCCATGGTGAGCGGCGACTTCGCCTTCTGGAAGCGGGGGTCGGCGAGCAGCGGGCCGAGGTGGATGATCGCCCGCTCGTGGTTCGGCACCTCGATGCCGAGGGTCGAGCGCCCCGCCATGCGGTCGATGCGGATCGCCTCCGCCTTGAGCGACAGGGCGAGATCGTCCTGCAGGTTGACGATCTGACTGACCTTCACCCCCGGCGCCGGCTGGAACTCGAAGATGGTGATCACCGGACCCGGCGCGATGCCGTCGACGGTGCCGCGGACGCCGAACTCCTCGCAGCGGCTCTGGATGACCTCGCCGAGCCGCACCAGCTCGTCCTCGGCCACCGGCTGAGGGGCCTGCTCGAGGTTCATCAGATTGAGCGGCGGCAGGCTGGCCGGCGTCACTGGCACCTCGATCTGGGTCTGGCGCGGACCCGGCGGTTCAGCCTTCGTCGCCGCTGGCCTGGCGGGGGCGCTCGGGCGGCGGTTCCGCGACGGCTCGGGTCCGGTCGACTCCGGCGGCGACGGGCTCCCGGCGATGGCCGCCTCGGGCTCGAGCTCGGCCAGCGACCGGCGACGCACCGAGAAGCGGCCGGCACCGCTCTTCTCGACGATGCGGGCCGGCGGACGTGCTCCCCCGACGTCGTCCCGCGCGCCGCCGTCGATCTCGTAGTCGTCGAGGCCACTGACGACGCCTTCACGGCGGCGCGCACGCTCCAGGTGCTTCTCGACCACCCGCTGGCGCGAGCGCTCGCGGTCCTTGCGCTCACGGCGGCGCTCGATCGCCAGCCGCCACGCCGCCAGAGTGTCGCGCAGCCGACGCCACAGATCGCCGAGTGCCTGACCGAGGCTGCGCTGCACCAGCAGTGCGAGTCCGAGGAAGAAGGCGCCACTGACCAGGAGCAGAGCGCCCACCAGACCGAGCTTGGCGCCGGCGAAGCGCGCCGCGAACACACCGAGCGCGCCGCCGGCGGAGAGCGGCTCACCCTGCCAGGAGAGATCGCCGAGGATCAGCTGCACCAGCGGCGGCAGGCTGGCCACCAGCACGACGGCGCCCAGCCCGCGGCCGACGATCGCCTCGTGCTGCCGACGCGACAGCAGCCTCCAGGCGCCGAGCAGCAGCAGCGGCGGCAGCAGCAGGATGGTGACGCCGAACAGGCCGAAGCCGAGCGCCGAGACCTCGGAGCCGACCGGCCCGACCCAGTTGGACCGCGACCTCTCCTCGGTGGTCTGGTGCAGCAGGCTCGGGTCGCCCGGGTCGTAGCTCAGCAGCGCCAGCAGGGTGAGCAGGCCGAGCACGACCAGCGCGATGCCGAGCAGTTCCCGACCCTTCTCTCGCGGCAGTCGCCCTGCCGTCCCACGAGGGGTGCTGCGGGAGCTCTCCGACACTGCCATTCGTTCTCCAGATGCGCACCGCCGTACAGCCGGCGATGCCACGATCGAGCCGCTCCGACGACCGGTGCGGCAGCCCGCATCGCGCCTCCATTGTTGCGCAAAACGAGCCTCTATGCGGACCCATCAGATCTTCGCAACCTGCTGCCAGAGCTGGAGATAGTCCTCGACCGACAGCTCTTCGCCCCGGCTCGAGGGCGATCGGCCGATCGCCGCGAGCGCGTCCTCCGCCCAGGCTCGCGACGGTCGCATCGCCCGGCCGCCCGGAGCTTCGATCTCGCTCCTCGTCAGGCTGTTGACCAGGGTCTTGCGGCGCAGGGCGAAGCAGGCGCGCACGAAGCTCTTGAACCGCGGCCACTCCTCGGCCCCCATCGGGTGGTGCGCGACCTCGGCGCCAGCGAAGGCGCTGTGGACCTTGGGCGGCGGCCGGAACGAGCCCGGCCTGACGCGTCCCAGGAGGCGCCAGGTCGCCCTCGCCTGCGCGATCACCGAGTAGGAACCGTACGGCGCCGTGCGCGGCGCTGCACACAGGCGCTCGGCGACCTCCAGCTGGACGAGGAAACCGAGCCGACCGGGCGCCTCGAGCTGGTCGAGCAGCCGCTCGATGATCGCCGTCGAGACGTTGTAGGGCAGGTTGCCGACCACCGGGGTGCCGACGGGCAGTCGCCGCCAGTCGACCTGGACCGCGTCGCCGACCCAGAGCGAGGTCTCGGGCAGGCGGCGGACGCACTCCACGGCCCAGGCGAGGTCGAGCTCGACGGCGAGGACCCGAGCGCCGGACCCCACCAGCTCGGCGGTGAGAGCTCCTCCTCCCGGTCCTATCTCGACCACCCGTTCGCCCCGCGGGCGTAGCCAGTCGATCAGAGGGCGGCTGGCGCCTCCGGACACCAGGTGGTGCTGCCCGAGGGAACGTTCGAGGCGAGGGCTCACCGGCTGCTCCGAGCCGGTTTCCCCGGCTCTGGCACCCGAGCACCACGCCGGCGATCCGCCCAGCCGGCGGCGGCCGCCGCTGTGTCGACCGCCTCGATTGACCCTCCGGGAACGGCGCTGGTACCCTGAACGAGGCGCTGCGTGCCGCAGACGCCCGGCCTCCCCGAACAGCGTTCCGCGCGCCGCCCCGGACGACGGCGGCCAGGGCTCCCCAGGAGCCGCGAAGCCGGAAGCGCCGGTCCACGCTCGACGAAGTGGACCGAAGAGGCCAAACACAGCCGGTTCGCACCCGCGAGGTGACGAAGACGGGTGCCTTGTCGCCCGCGACCGCGCCGCCCCCGTCGCCGCCACTGCCTGGAGATCCGCACCATGACGCTCACCTCACCGCCTCCCTCCACCAAGCCGTCGTCGACGCCAGCCGCCGCCGCGATCCGACCCTCCGAGGTGCACAGTGCGCTGCAGCGCCACATGCTGGTCGACGGCTACGACATCGTGCTCGATCTCGAACGCAGCCACGGACCCTACCTGCACGACGCCAGGGAGGGTCGTGAGCTGCTCGACTTCTTCACCAGCTTCTCGACCGTGCCGCTCGGCTACAACCACCCGGTCTTCTCCGACCCCGATCTGCGCGAGCGCCTGCTGCGGGCAGCGATCAACAAGCCGGCCAACTCGGACCTCTACACGACCGACATGGCGCAGTTCGTAGAGGCCTTCGCCCGCACCCTGCCGGAGCAGCTCAGCGGTCACCTCTTCTTCATCTCCGGCGGCGCCCTGGCGGTGGAGAACGCGATGAAGGCCGCCTTCGACTGGAAGCGGCGCAAGAACGCCGACGCCGGGCGCGGCGACCACCTGGGACGCCAGATCATCCATCTACGCGACGCCTTCCACGGGCGCAGCGGCTACACGATGAGCGTCACCAACACCGACCCCGCGAAGGTGAGGTACTTCCCGAAATTCGAGTGGCCGCGAGTCGAGAACCCGCACCTCAGCTTTCCGGTCACCGACCGGGTGCTCGAAGAGGTCGAAGCAGCCGAGCGACGGTCGATCGCTCAGATCGAACAGGCGCTGGTCGACCACCGGCACGACATCGCCGGCCTGTTGATCGAGCCGATCCAGGGAGAGGGCGGCGACAACCACTTCCGCGCCGAGTACCTGCGCAAGCTGCGCGAGCTCGCCGACGAGGGCGAGTTCCTGCTCCTCTTCGACGAGGTGCAGACCGGCTTCGGCGCCACCGGCCGCTGGTGGTGTCACGAGCACTTCGACGTCGTGCCCGACGTCATGGCGTTCGGCAAGAAGACGCAGATCTGCGGCATCGCCGCGTCGCGCCGACTCGACGAGGTCGATTCGGTGTTCGAGGTCTCGAGCCGCATCAACTCGACCTGGGGCGGCAACCTGGTCGACATGATCCGCTCGCGGGCGATCGTCGAGACGGTGGAGCGCGACGGGCTGCTCGAGCAGGTCAGCACTGTCGGCGAGGTGCTCAAGCAGGGGCTGGAGCGGATCGCGGCGAGCTCGGACGGCCGGGTGACCAATGTGCGGGGCCGTGGCTTCTTCCTCGCCCTCGACCTGCCCTCGCGTGAGACCCGCGACAAGGCCCTCGATGCGATGCTCGAGCAGGACCTGCTCGGCCTCGCCTCCGGACGCCGCTCGGTGCGCTTCCGGCCGCCTCTGATCCTCGACCGCGAGACGGCCGAGATCGGACTCGAGCGGATCGAGCGGGCGCTGCACCGCGTCCTCGACTGACACCGCCCGGGGGCCCTCGGGAGGCCGCCGGCAGCGATGGGGTGAGAGGCACCTCGCGGCGCGCCGGGAGGCAGGCCGATGCCGCTCGGCGCGCACCTCACGGCGGACCAGCGCCCTGCGGGCGCAGACGACAGCCGGGCTGCCACAGCCCGGGGTCCGTCTCGGCGAGTCGCGCCGCCGGCACCAGGTCGAAGTCGGCGGCGACGGCAGCGTCGACCTCGGCGATCGGCAGCTGCAGCGGACGCGGCGCGCGGCGGCTGAAGAAGAGCGACAACGAGGTCTCCCCCTCGCCATCGATCGTCAGCCGCAGCAGCGACCGCGGGCTCGCTGCAGGATCGGCGAAGGCCGAGCGGGAGGCCGCGGCGCGATGGGCCACGACCAGCGCCGCCCGCCAGCCCAGCGGCAGACCGGGCTCGTGCTCGAGGCGGGCGACCGCGGCGTCGAGTCGGCCCGGCGGCAGCGAGGCGCCGGCGATGCGTGGTTCCGCGATCAGCGCGCGGGCGGTCGCCTCCACCGCCGCGCCTTCGTCGTCCAGCGCCGCGAGGCGGAGGGCCGCGAAGGGAGCCAGGGGCGCCAGGTCGCAGGCTTCACGCCAGGCCTGACGCGCCTCGGCGTCGTCGCCGCGCCGTGCCAGCGCATCGCCGGCGAGCAGCCAGACCGGCCACAGGCGCGACTCCTCCGCGGCGGCCTCGAGTGACGCCGACGCCGCAGGCGACGGATCGGCGAGCCCGAAGGCCAGCCGGTCGCCGAAGGCTCCCCAGGACGCGGCGCGCTCGAGTTGGCCGAGGCTCGCCCGACCTGCGAGGTCGAGCCGCTGCACCGCGCGGGCGAGCAGGTCGGGAACCGCCGCGGCGAGCGAGAGGACGAGCAGCGCCGCGACGACGAGCGAATGCAGCCTGCAGCCCGCCGGCTGCTGATCGGCGAACGGCCCCAGCGCCGCGCCGAGCAGCACCACGAGGAGGAGCCAGAGGGCGCCGACGTCGAACCAGCCGGCGGCCAGACCGAGCAGGGCCGAGAGCACCAGCGAAACCGCCGCGGCATCGCGCAGCGACGCCGCGGCGGCTGTGGCGGGCGCCGCCTCACGACGGCGCCACGATGCACGCGCCGCGAGCAGCAGCACCAGACCCACCGCCACGGCCCCCGGCACGCCGAGCTCGAGCGGCGCCTCGAGCCAGAGCGAGTGCGCGTCGCTGACCAGCAGGCCCGGCTCCACGACGCCCGGCGCCACCGCCAGCCGTTCGCTGAGCGCGAAACCGCCGCGGCCCGGACCCCAGCCACGCAGCGGTGCGTCGGCGATCGCGGCGAGAGCCGCCCAGGCGTAGACCTGCCGCACGGCGGACGAGCGGTCCTCGCCGGCGAGGACTGACGCCGCCCGCGTCCGCAGCGCCGGCACCAGGAGCAGTGCGGAGACGGCCACGAGGAGGGCGGTGCCCACCGTCACCGCCCGCCGCGTCGGCGTCGCGCCTCGCAGACCCCAGGCAACGGCGCCGGCGACCACCAGTACCACCCCGACCGCGCCAGTCAGAGAGCGACTCGCCAGCACCGCGGCCAGGGCCAGGAGGAGCGAGGCGGCGGCGCCGAAGCGCCAGGCCGCCGGCTCGGCCTCCGTACGGCTCGCCGCCATGGCCGCGACCGGCGCCAGGGCGAGCAGGAAGAGCACCAGTAGGTTGTGGTGACCGAGCGGCTGTGCGGGCGCGCCGCCCCGAGCCGTCGCCTCGACCAGCGAGAAGGCAGCCACCAGGGCCATGACGGCGACCAGGCCGCGCGCGAGGAGCCGGGGAGAAGGGGCAGCCTCGAAAGCACAGCGTCGGGCTCCGGCGACCGCCAGGGTGGCGACGATCGCCCCTCCCGCGAGGCGCCAGTCGGCCGCCGCCGGCGAGCCCAGAGCCGAGAGCGAGATCAGCGCCGCGGGGAGCCAGCCGAGCGCCGCCGCCGCGACCCGAGCTCCGCCCCGATCGCCCGCGCCCGTGGTCCGGCGCAGGGCGAGGGGATCGAGCACCGATCCGCGTCCCCGCCATGCGAGGGCGATCCACACCACCCAGCCGAGCGCCTGCGCCGTGGCGTCCCTGCCGGCAGCAAAGGAGCCGGGCCCGAAGGCGAAGACCAGCAGAGCAAAGACGGGCAACAGCGACGCCACGGTCACTCGCAGAGGTCTCGGTGAGCGGAGCTCGAGGTCGCCAGAGGGCGGTCCCGCCGTCACTCGCTGCTCGAAGCCGGTGGCCGTCACGCTGTTGCTATCCTCCTGCCACCCGAGCCGCACGTGCCGCGAGCACCGCTGCGCCAGCTCGGCCCCGTCCGCCGCATCGCGACGCGCGATCCGCGCCGTATCGCGGCGCACCCGCCGGGCCGCCGAGCGAACCGACACCAAACACTCATCGGGGCTGGCGCCGAGTCGGCCCCGCGATGGAGAGAGTATGAGCGAAGGAAGAGCACGCAACGACGAGGCGCAGCGCATCCTGCGTCAGCTGGGAGTCGAGGACAGGCACCAGGGCGCCTGGTGCGGTGAGTGGCTGGAGTGCGGCGGCGAGACCCTCGAATCGGTCGATCCTTCGACCGGGAGAGTGCTGGCGAGCGTGCGCATGGCCACCGCGGAACAGGCCGAACGCGTCGTCGAGGCCTCGGTCGAGGCCTTCCGCGAATGGCGCACCTGGCCGGCGCCCCAGCGTGGCGAGGTGGTCCGGCAACTGGGCAACGCGCTGCGCGAGCACAAGGATGCCCTCGGCCGGCTGGTCACCCTCGAGGTCGGCAAGATCACCAGCGAGGGCCTCGGCGAGGTGCAGGAGATGATCGACATGGCCGACCTCGCGGTCGGCATGTCGCGCCAGCTCTACGGCAAGACCATGCACTCGGAGCGGCCGCAGCACCGGATGTACGAGCAGTGGCACCCGCTGGGACCCGTCGGAATCATCACGGCCTTCAACTTCCCCGTCGCCGTCTGGGCCTGGAACTCCACCGTCGCCGCGGTGTGCGGCAACAGCACGGTGTGGAAGCCATCACCCAAGTCGCCGCTGACGGCCGTCGCGGTGACCCGGATCGCCGAGAGGGTACTGCGCGAGTGCGGAGCGCCGCCGGTCTTCTCCCTGCTGATCGGCAGCGATCAGGAGGTGGGAGAGCCGATGGTCCGCGATCGACGCTTCCCACTCATCTCCGCCACCGGCTCGGTGCGCATGGGGCGCCGCGTCGGCACCCTGGTCGCCGAGCGCCTCGGCCGCAGCCTGCTCGAGCTCGGCGGTAACAACGGCATCATCGTGATGGACGACGCCGATCCCGCGCTGGCGCTGCGCGCCATCGCCTTCGCAGCGGCCGGCACCACCGGCCAGCGCTGCACCACCTGTCGTCGCCTCTTCCTGCAGCGCGGCATCGCCGGGTCGCTGACCGAGAGCATCGCTTCCGCCTTCCGCTCGATGAGCATCGGCGACGCGCTCGCCGAGGGCACCCTGATCGGACCGCTGATCGACGAAGATGCCGTCGAGGGCATGGAGCGCGCCCTCGAGCAGGCCCGCGAGCAGGGCGCCGAGATCCTCTGCGGCGGCAACCGGGTGGAGCGCAGCGGCGGCTTCTTCGTCGAGCCGACCCTGGTGCGGGCCAGCGCCGACCTGCCGATCGTCTGTGAGGAGACCTTCGCGCCGATCCTCTACCTGATGGAGTTCGACGATCTCGACGAGGTGATCGCGCAGCACAACGCAGTGCCGCAGGGTCTTTCGTCGGCGATCTTCACCACCAACCTCCAGGCGGCGGAGCGCTTCCTCTCCGCGGTCGGCAGCGACACCGGCATCGCCAACGTCAACATCGGCACCTCGGGAGCCGAGATCGGCGGCGCCTTCGGCGGCGAGAAGGAGACCGGCGGCGGGCGCGAGGCGGGCTCCGATTCGTGGAAGGCCTACATGCGCCGCCAGACCTGCACAATCAACTACGGCGACGATCTGCCACTGGCCCAGGGAGTCGAGTTCGACCTCGGCTAGCCGCCGAGCATCCGCAGCACGGTCGGGTCGCCGCCAGTCGATCGCCGCCGCCCGCAGCGCCGCGGTGCTCCGCCACCGAGTTGCCCGTGGCCGGAAGCCGCAACGTCGGACCGGGGGCCGCCGTCAGGTCGCCGACGCCACGGGCAACGGGGGGATCCGCTGCCCGGGCGGCGAGCGGCCGGGCGATCGCCGACCGTCATGAACGGCTCGGCGACGCCTCGGCCCAGTCCCGCAATGGGCCCTCAGCGCGACATCGCGTCGAGGAAGTCCTGGTTGCTCTTCGTCTTCGACAGCTTGTCGTTGAGCAGTTCCATGCTCTCGACCGTCGACAGCGGGTTGAGCACCTTGCGTAGCACCCAGATGCGACGCAGATCGGCCTCCGGGATCAGCAGCTCCTCCTTGCGGGTGCCGGACTTGTTGATGTCGATCGCCGGGAAGACGCGCTTGTCGACCAGCTTGCGGTCGAGGTGGATCTCGCAGTTGCCGGTGCCCTTGAACTCCTCGAAGATGACGTCGTCCATCCGGCTGCCGGTCTCGACCAGAGCGGTGGCGATGATGGTCAGCGAGCCGCCGCCTTCGATGTTGCGTGCCGCACCGAAGAAACGCTTCGGCCGGTGCAGCGCGTTGGCGTCGATGCCGCCGGAGAGCACCTTGCCCGACGGCGGTTGCACCGTGTTGTAGGCGCGGGCGAGGCGAGTGATCGAGTCGAGCAGGATGACCACGTCCTTCTTGTGCTCGACCAGGCGCTTCGCCTTCTCGATCACCATCTCGGCGACCTGCACGTGCCGGGTGGCGGGCTCGTCGAAGGTCGACGAGATCACCTCGCCGTCGACCGACCGCTCCATGTCGGTGACCTCTTCGGGACGCTCGTCGATGAGCAGCACGATGAGTGTGGTCTCGGGATGGTTGCTGGCGATCGAAGTGGCGATCGACTGCAGCAGCATCGTCTTGCCGGTGCGCGGCGGAGCCACGATGAGCGCCCGCTGGCCCTTCCCCATCGGCGTCACCAGATCCATGATGCGCGACGACATGTCGTCGGCACGCTCGAGGTGGAGCCGCTGCTCCGGGTAGAGCGGCGTCAGGTTGTCGTAGAAGATCTTGTCCCGAGCGACCTCGGGGTGCTCGAAGTTGACCGCCTCGACCTTGATCAGGGCGAAGTAGCGCTCGCCCTCCTTGGGCTGACGCACCTGGCCGGAGACGGTGTCGCCGGTGCGCAGGTCGAAGCGCCGGATCTGGCTCGGCGAGACGTAGATGTCGTCGGGGCCGGGGAGGTAGTTGTACTCCGGAGCGCGCAGGAACCCGAAGCCGTCGGGCAGGCACTCGATGACGCCCTCGGCGAAGATCAGGCCGGACTTCTCGGTCTGCGCCTGCAGGATCGAGAAGATCAGCTCCTGCTTGCGCATCGAGGTGAAGCCCTCGACCTCGAGGTCCTTGGCGATCTCGGTGAGCTCGGCGATCGACTTCTCCTTCAGGGAGCGGATGTCGAGCCCGGTCTCGGTCTGCGGGGACCCGTCTTCCGAGGTCACCTCGGGTTCGGGAGCGGTGGCGGTCTTTGGCATGGCTGGGGGGCCTTTCTCTCGAGCTCGCCTCGGACGCGGAGGAGGATGGGTCTCGCTGTTCCGGACGAGTTGCCGCGGAGCGCGGCGGTGGGGGGTGTGGATCGATCGCGCGGGGAGCACGATCGGGGGGAATCGGTCTTGCAGATTTCGGCACCGGGGTGCCGGTCGGTTTCAGCCGCGGGACGCCGGATGCGGAGGGACAGGAGCAGCAGCGCCCCGGGGCGCCCGAGGCATCGCCGGCGCCTCCCTCGGTCCGGCGGCGTCAGCCGAGAACTGGCTGCAGCGCCCGCCAGAGCTCGTCGACGCCTTCGCCGCTCTGCGCCGACACCGGTACGACCGGTTCGTCGGCCCGACGATGGACCAGGGCGGAGATCTCCTGCACGCTCCGCGCCCGCTTCGATCGCGGCAGACGATCGATCTTCGTCGCAGCGACCACCAGCCGCACGTCGAGCGAGCGGAAGTACTCGGCTGCCTGGGCATCGAGTGGAGTGCCGGAGATCTTCGCATCGACCAGTAGGACGAGGATGAGAGGTCCACGGACGCTGCCCAGGTATGACTCGACCAACCGTCCCCAAGCCTCGCGCTCGGTCTTCGGGGCCTTGGCGTATCCGTATCCGGGGAGGTCCACCAGGTACCAACGCTGATTGACCAGGAAATAATTCACCAGTCGCGTGCGGCCTGGCTTCGAGCTCGTCCTGGCCAGCGCCTTGCGCTGCAGCATCTTGTTGATCAGGCTCGACTTGCCGACGTTCGAGCGACCCGCGAAGGCGACCTGGGGCAGGTCGTCGCGCACGAACTGGCCGGAATCGGTAGCGCTGCCGACGAAATCTGCGCTGTGGATCTTCATCGCCCGAATCCTGCGCCAAGGAGAACGCTGAGCCAACGCCGAGCCGACGCCGGGAAGGGCGCGCGGCGCCGCTCACCTGGATCCCGCTGAGCGACCAGTGAGTCGGCGCGAGCGCCGCGGCCGCGTGCTCGGGTCAGTGGGCCAGGGAGCCCGGGTCGACCGCCGGCGTCTCGGCCGGCTTCTCGAACTCGGCGGGAGCCTCGCCGGCCGCCAGCTCGGCGCCGAGCGCGATCTCGAGCACCTGATCCATCGACTTGACGAGGTGGATCTCCATCAGGTCGCGGATCTCGCTGGGGATCTCCTCGACGTCCTTCTCGTTCTCTTCCGGCAGGATCACCTCGTGGATGCCGGCCCGGAAGGCCGCCAGCGCCTTGTCCTTGATGCCGCCGACCGGCAGGACCTTGCCGCGCAGGGTGATCTCTCCGGTCATCGCGATGTCCTTGCGCACCGGGCGCTCACTCAGCGCCGAGACCAGGGCGGTGGCCATCGTGATGCCCGCCGAAGGGCCGTCCTTGGGGATCGCCCCTTCGGGCACGTGGATGTGGATGTCGCTCTGCTCGGAGAACTCGGGGTCGATCTGCAGCGAATCGGCCCGACTGCGCAGGTACGACAGCGCTGCGCGTGCCGATTCCTGCATCACATCGCCGAGCTTGCCGGTGAGGATCAGCTTGCCCTTGCCCTTCATCAGGCCGACTTCGCTCTCGAGGATCTCGCCGCCGACCTCGGTCCAGGCCAGGCCCGTGGCGACGCCGACCTCCGACTCCTCGAGCTTGCCGCGGCGGCGGAACTTGGGCTTGCCGAGCAGCTCTGGCACCAGGTCGGCCTCGACCGTCAGCCCCTCGGGGTACTTGCCCTCGACGACCCCACGGACCACCTTCCGGCAGATCGAGCCGATCTCGCGCTCGAGGTTCCGCACCCCGGCCTCGCGGGTGTAGGAGTCCATCACCTTGCGCAGCGCATCGTCGGTGAAGGTGACTTCCTTGCCCTTCAGCCCGTGGCTGTCGATCTGCTTCGGCACCAGGAAGCGCTTGGCGATCTCGAGCTTCTCGTTCGGGGTGTAGCCGGAGAGCTGGATCACCTCCATGCGATCGCGCAACGGACCGGGGATCGTGTGCAGCGTGTTCGCGGTGGCGATGAACATGACCTTGGAGAGGTCGTACTCGACGTCGAGGTAGTGGTCGACGAAGGTGTCGTTCTGCTCCGGGTCGAGCACCTCGAGCAGCGCCGCCGACGGGTCGCCACGGAAGTCCATCGCCATCTTCTCGATCTCGTCGAGCAGGAAGACGGGGTTGATGGTGCCGGCCTTCTTCATCATCTGGATGATCTGGCCAGGGAAGGCGCCGATGTAGGTGCGCCGGTGGCCGCGGATCTCTGCCTCGTCGCGCACTCCGCCCAGCGACAGGCGGACGAACTTGCGGCCGGTGGCCTCGGCGATCGACTTGGCGAGCGACGACTTGCCGACGCCTGGCGGGCCGACGAAGCAGAGGATCGAGCTCTGGGTCTTGCCGGTGAGCTGGCGCACGGCGAGGAACTCGAGGATGCGCTCCTTGATCTTCTCCAGGCCGTAGTGGCCGTCGTGCAGGATCTTCTCGGCCTTCTTGAGGTCCTTGAGCTCGCGGCTCTTCTTCTTCCACGGCACCGAGACGAGCCACTCGACGAAGTTGCGTGAGACCGTCGCCTCGGCCGAGACCGGCGGCATCGACTCGAGCCGCTTGAGCTCCTGCTCGGCCTTCTCCTTGGCGTCCTTGGGCAGCCCGATCTTCTCGATCTTCTCGCGCAGCTCAGCGACCTCGTCGGCGCGGTCGTCCTTGCGACCGAGCTCCTGGTGGATCGCCTTGATCTTCTCGTTGAGGTAGTACTCCTTCTGCGCCTTCTCCATCTGCTTCTTGACCTGCACGTTGATGCGCTTGTCGATGTTGATCTTCTCGACCTCGACATCGAGCAGGTCGTGGATCAACTGCAGGCGCTCGTACGGGTTGAAGCAGTCGAGCAGCTTCTGCTTCTCCTGGGTGCTCACCATCAGGTGGGAAGCCAGGGTGTCGGCGAAGCGGTCGGGATCGTCGAGCTTGAGCGTCGACATCAGGCTCTCGAAGGCGAGATGGTGCGACATCTTCGCGTACTGCTCGAAGAGGTTGAGCAGCTTGCTCATGTACATCTGGACCTTCTCGTCGACGGGGAAGTCGATCGTGTAGGCCTCGATGTCGTTCTCGTAGGCGCCGTCGCCCTCGCTGAGCTCGCTGAGACGACCGCGGCGCAGCCCCTCGACCATCACCTTGACGTTGCCGTTGGGCAGCTTGATGTTCTGCACCACCCGGGCGACGACGCCGATGTCGAAGACGTCGCCGCGTCCCGGGTCGTCGACCTTCGGATCCTTCTGGGCGACCAGGAAGATCTTCTTGTCGGCCGAGGTCAGGGTGCGCTCGAGCGCGCGCACGGATCCCTCCCGTCCCACGATGAACGGCGCCATCATGTAGGGGAAGACCACCATGTCGCGCAGGGGCACGACCGGCAGTCTGAGGGTCTCGCTCTTGGTATGGGTCGATGTCATGTTGAACCTGGGGCTGTGCGTGGTCGGGCCGGCGACCGTATGGGGCGGCGACCGGCTCGGCTCATACGGCTTGCTTGAGCTGCTCGGGAGGACGGGTGCCGTTGGCGACGAGCTCCTCGTCGATCACCAGCTCCTTGACGTCGTCGGAGGAGGGCACGTCGTACATCATGTCGAGCATGAGCTCCTCGAGGATGATGCGCAGTCCGCGCGCGCCGACGTTGCGCTTGAGCGCCTCGGCGGCGATGCTGCGCAGAGCCTCGTCTGTGAAGGTCAGCTTGACGTCCTCGAAGTCGAACATCGCCTCGTACTGACGCACCAGGCTGTTCTTCGGCTCCTTGAGGATGCGGATCAGCGCCTCCTGGTCGAGCTGCTCGAGCGTCGCCAGAACCGGCAGTCGACCGACGAACTCGGGGATCAGTCCGTACTTGATCAGGTCCTCCGGCAGCGCCTTCTGCAGCAGGATGCTGCCCGAACGCTCGTTGGCCTTCTTGATCTCGGCCCCGAAGCCCATCGTCTTCTCGTTGAGGCGACGCTCGATCTGGTCCTCGAGACCGACGAAGGCGCCACCGCAGATGAAGAGGATGTTGGTGGTGTCGATCTGCAGGAACTCCTGGTGCGGATGCTTGCGACCGCCCTGCGGCGGCACGTTGCACTGGGTTCCCTCGAGGATCTTGAGCAGCGCCTGCTGCACACCCTCGCCCGAGACGTCGCGGGTGATCGACGGGTTGTCTCCCTTGCGGCAGATCTTGTCGACCTCGTCGATGTAGACGATGCCGCGCTGGGTCTTCTCCTTGTCGTTCCCGGACGCCTGGTAGAGCTTCAGGATGATGTTCTCGACGTCCTCGCCGACGTAGCCGGCCTCGGTCAGGGTCGTCGCGTCGGCGATGGTGAACGGCACCGAGAGCACCCGCGCCAGGGTCTGGGCGAGTAGCGTCTTACCGGTCCCGGTCGGTCCGATCAGCATGATGTTCGACTTCTGCAGCTCGACGTCGTTCCGCGAGCGCTCGGAGAAGTCGATGCGCTTGTAGTGGTTGTAGACCGCTACCGCGAGCTTCTTCTTCGCCTTGTCCTGGCCGATGACGTACTCGTCGAGGAGGCGCTTGATCTCCTTCGGCTTCGGCAGCGAGGTCTCCTGCTGCTGCTCCAGCATCCGGTCCTCCGCGATGATGTCGAGACAGATGTCGACACACTCGTCGCAGATGAAGACCGTCGGACCGGCGATCAGCTTCTTGACCTCGCGCTGGCTCTTGTTGCAGAACGAGCAGCGCAGGGTCTCTTCGCTGGTTTCTTTCTTTGCCATTCGCTACTCCGATCCACCGGGGAGCCGTGTTCCGGGAGGTGACGCCTCGCGCGCCTCCCGACCCCCGATCGTGCCGCCACCGGAACTCGACGGACTTCGCCGCCGAATGGCCGTGGACTCACGATCTGTCGCGGATTTCGCTGCCTTCCGACTCTCCGATCATCGTACGGAGCCGGCCCGAGGGGTGTCAACTTGAGACGCCGCGCCGGGCCTGCAGTCCGGTGTCTGGATCAACCCGTTCCGGAACGTCCGGATTCCAGACTGCCGGCCACTCGCCGACCCCGCCCGGATGCGCTGCGTCGAACCGCCTCCGATCCCGCTCCCTCCAACGCTCCCGGCCTCCGCACCCGGACGCCTCGCGCTCCGATCTGGCCGCGCATCGGGGCGGAACACCGCCCGTCCCGGGCAGCTGCCCCCGTGAAGCGGTGCAAGAGCCCTGCCGACTGTCGCGACCCCTGCACTCACCCGAGCGTCGTCAGCGGTCGCCGCGCTCCATCACCTTGTCGACCAGTCCGTATTCCACCGCCGCGGTCGCCTCGAGGATCTTGTCGCGCTCAGTGTCGGCGTGGATCTCCTCGATCGACTTGCCGGTGTGCTGCGCCAGCACCTCGTCGATCCGCGAGCGCATCCTCAGCAGGTCGCGGGCGTGGATGTCGATGTCCGACTGCTGCCCGCCGAGCCCGGTCACCCACGGCTGGTGGATCAGCACCCGGCTGTTGGGGAGGATGTAGCGCTTGCCCTTGGCGCCGCCGGCCAGGAGGACGGCGCCGAAGGAAGCCGCCTGACCGACGCAGAGTGTCGCCACGTCGGGCTTGACGTGCTGCATCGTGTCGTAGATGGCGAAGCCTGCGGTCACCGAGCCACCGGGCGAGTTCACGTAGAGGAAGATGTCCTTCTCGGGGTTCTCCGACTCGAGGAAGAGCATCTGCGCGATCACCGCGTTGGCCAGATCGTCGTCGATCGCCCGCCCGAGGAAGATGATGTTGTCCTTGAGCAGGCGGGAGTAGATGTCGTAGGACCGCTCGCCGCGGCTGGTCTGCTCGACCACGTAGGGGATGAACATGTCTGTCTGGGCTCCTCCTTGGATGCGGGCCATGTGGGAACAGCGCGCGCCGGGACGAATTCCCCGTCGACCGGCCGGGCGCCGCGATGCCTCTCTGGGCCAGGGCGCCGGCAGCGCCTCCCGGCCTCCACTGCAGGCTGTCGGTGGGCTGTCGCGGGTTGTCGGCGGGGTCCGCGCGATCTGAGGGATCCGGTGTCAGGGCGTCGACGGGTCCTCGTCGGCCCGCGCCGGCTCCTCGACCTGAGCCTCGTCACCGCCCGCCCGGGGGACGGCATCGTGATCGTGCGAGTGGTCGTGGTCGGAGTGATCGTGATGGTGCGAGTGGTCGTGGTGGTGACCGTGGTCGTGATCGTGATCGTGATCGTGGTCGTGGTCGTGCGAATGCTCGTGCGTGTGGTCATCGCGGGTCAGGTCGGCGTCCTCGCCGAGCAGCAGGCGCACCGTCTTCTCGCGACGCATCTGCTGACGCAGCTCCTGCAGCCGTCCGTCGCGATCGAGGGCGGCGCGCACCGCGACCGTGCTCTGCTTCTGGCTCCTGGCGATCTGCGCCAGCGCGTGCTCCAGCTCCTCCTCGCTCACCGCGACTCCGTCGTGAGCGGCAACCGCGTCGACCGCCAGGCGAGCGTGCACCCGACGCTCCGCCTGCGGCTTCATACGTTCGAAGAGGTCCTTCCAGTCGATGCCGGCGTTCTGCAGATCGACGCCACGCTGTTGCAGCGATTCGGCGTAGTCCCGGGCCATCGACTGCACCTCGGCCTCGACCACCCGCTCGGGCAACTCCATCGGATGGCGCTCGACGAGCTGCTCCAACATCTTCTGCTCCCGTTCGCGGCTGCGCTCGCGGCGCTTCTCGGCGAGCAACGAGTCGTGCACGCGCTTCTGCAACTCGGCGACGGTGTCGAAGCCCAGCGCCTTCGCCGCCGCGTCGTCCAGCTCTCCGAGCCGACGCTCGCGCACCTCGAGCACCTCGAGGTCGAACTTGCGAGTGCGCATCTGCGGCTCGGCGCCCTCGGCCTGCGGAGCCTGCGGCTCCTGGCGCTCGAAGCCGGCCGTGCGCCCCTTCTCCAATCCGGTCACCGCCAGGCTCAGCTCTTCCCAGAGGCCTTCCTGACCGACCTCGATGGTGAGGTCCTGCCAGTCGTCGCTGGCCGCCTCGTCGGCGTCGCCACTTTCCTCGGCGCCGGACCCGGCTGCCGACTCCCTGGACGCTTCGGCGGTCTCGGCGGTCTCGGACGGCGCCGACGTCGCCTCGCGGATCTTCAGGTGGACCTGGTCACCCCGCGCCGCCGGGCGCTCGGTCGGGTCCCAGTCGGCCTGCTGCTCGCGCAACCGCTCGATGAAGGACTCGACCTCGGCGTCGCCGACCAGCACCTCGCTGTCCGGCAGGTCGAAGTCCCGATTGCTCGAGACCTCCACCTCCGGCCGGACGTCCACCGTGGCGGTGAACACCAGCGGCTCGCCGTCCTTGAGCTGCACGTCGCCCACCGTGGGCTGCAGCAGCGGCTCGATCGACTGCTCGGCCTGGGCCTGCTTCCAGTAGCGCGGGATCAGTCGCTCCAGCACCTCCTGGTCGATCTCGCTGCGGAAGCGCTTGCGCACGATCGCCGCCGGCGTCTTGCCCTTGCGGAACCCGGGCAGGCGGACCTGCTGGGCGTACATCTTGACCACCCGCTGCAGCTCGGCCTCGACGGCGGGCAACGGGACCTCGATGGTCACCGCCTTGCGGCTGGCGCCCACGTCTTCGGTGGAGAGAACGACACTCATCGGTTTGACTCCGGACAGCCCCAGCCGACGCCGGCGAGGCGCGGCTGGTGCGAAAGGGGGGACTCGAACCCCCACCCCTTGCGGGACCAGATCCTAAGTCTGGCGCGTCTACCAGTTCCGCCACTTTCGCCGGTGCCGATCTCGGGCCGCTGACGCGGCTCCACGGCTCTCCCGGCCAGCGGAGCGCGGCGCCCTCGTGCGACGAGTCCAGTGCGCTCGGCTGGAGGACTCGCTCGAAGCCTGGAGAAGTGGGGCGAGGTGGTGAGCCGCCTAGGAATCGAACCTAGAACCCACAGATTAAGAGTCTGTTGCTCTGCCAATTGAGCTAGCGGCCCACGAAGCCGCGCACTATAGCACGCGACCGTCGCGCCGGTCAGCGTCCCGACACGCCGACGTCCCGCCCGCGACCCAGACCGGCAAACGACCGCGCCGGCCCCCGATCGCGGTGTCCAGCGGATCAGCCGCCCTGCACGAACTGGACGATCTCGATCCGGTCGCCGTGGCGCAGCGCAGTGTGCGCGAAACGATCGCGTGGGACGATCTCGCCGTTGTGCTCGATCGCCACCGTGCGCGGGTGACGGTCGAGGCGCTGCAGCAGCCCGGCGAGGCTCAATCCCGCCGGCAGCGCGCGCTCCTCGCCGTTGACTCGCAGCACCAGCTCCCCCTCGCCGCCGGGAGTGGCGACGCTGTCTCGCGAGTCACTCACCAAGTGCTCCTCGCCGGGGCTGGGCGAGATTCGCGGCCGCGGCTCACAGCAGGTACTTGAGCTCGGCGCGGTCGTCGTTGGCGCCAGCGGTGATGATCAGTGCCGAGTTTCCACGCGCCAGCTCCGGCAATTGAACCGGGATCTGCAGCAGCCCGTCGTCGTCGGTGATGCCCGTGGCCAGCACCCGCGGCTCGGTGAGGGTGGAGATCATCTTGATCATCACCTCGGCGCCCGAGATCGGCAGGCCGCTCTTGCTCAGGCAGGTACGCACCCGCAGAGCGGTCGTGACGCCGAAGACGATCTCGACCTCCTCCTCGAGCTGCAGCACCATGCGCTCGGACTCCGCCTCGGTGGCGAGGTAGTCGAGGATCACCTCGTCCAGCGTGCGCTCCGAGGCGGCGGCGGCGCCGCCCTTCGGCTCCGCCGAACCGGCCGATGGCTTGACCTCACCGAAGAGCTCGACGACCTGCGCGTCGTAGTCGCCGTTCTGGATCGCCGAGATCATCTCGCCGTGCTGGCGATCCATCAGCTCCGTGATCGCCTTCTCCTCGGCGCCGTCCGCCAGCGCCTCGGCGTAGTCGGTGCGCTTCGCTGCCAGGACCTGGCCGCCGACGTAGATCAGGCTCTCGATGTAGGGGTTCGACTCGCCCTTGTCCTCGGTCTGGACATGGAACGACCGACCGGCGTGGCGCACGTCGGTGTTGTAGCCAGTGATCATTCTGTGGTGCCCGTAACAGAAGTGCCCGATCGGAAACGGACTGAGCCCTGGACGGAGAGGCCCGGCAGAGGATGGGAACACAAGGGAGGATCCCCCACGGTCGCGGCGGAACAGGATCGCGCTCGCGACGAGGGCTGACGCACCGGCGAGCGGCACGTCTGCGCAGCCCCATATCCTAGCCCAAGACGAGACCGTCGCCAGCTTCGTTTCGCGTACGCTCGAGCCACTCCGGGTCGCACTCGCGACCTTCGGTGGCAGGGCTCGCAAAGCAGCCGCCTGTGCCACACTCGCAGCCGTCTCCCGACCGAGACAGACACCTGGAGTGACGGGATCCGCTCTCCGATCCGGACCGCTTCCCGCATCGCCCCGAGAACTGGAGACCGTACGATGCCAGCCGACCCGAGCCAGAGCTCCGAGCAGGCGGTCCTCTGTCGCACCGAGGGCCGCGTCGCAATCCTCACCATCAACCGCCCCGACAAGCTCAACGCACTGAATCAGGCGGTCGAGAGCGGCATGCTCGAGCACCTGGAGCGGCTGGCGGACGACGACGGCGTCGGCTGCCTGGTGGTGACCGGCGCCGGAGAGAAGTCGTTCGTGGCCGGTGCCGACATCGGCGAGTTCGAGGGGCGCTCGCCGCTCGAGCAGCGGCAGGCCATGGCGTTCCCGCGCGTCTTCGACGTCATGGCCGACTACCCGAAGCCGGTGGTCGCGATGATCGGCGGCTTCTGTCTCGGCGGCGGCTGCGAGCTGGCCAGCTCGTGCGACCTGCGCATCGCGTCGAGCCGCGCTCGCTTCGGGCAACCCGAGATCAATCTCGGCCTGCTGCCGGGGGGCGGCGGCACGCAACGACTGCCGCGCCTCATCGGCATGGGCCAGGCGATGAAGCTGATCCTCACCGGCGCCATGATCGACGCCGCCGAAGCCCTGCGCATCGGCCTGGTCGACGAGGTGGTCGAGCCCGAGCAGCTCGAGGCGCGCTGCCTCGAGCTCGCCAGCGAGATCGCCTCCAAGTCGCCGGTGGCGCTGCGGCTGGCCAAGGAGGCGACAAGGGCGGCCGAACGTCTGCCGCTGGGCGACGGCCTGGTCTACGAACGCGATCTCTTCGCTCTCGCCTTCTCCACCGAGGACAAGGTCGAGGGAGTGCAGGCCTTCCTCGCCAAGCGCAAGCCGTCCTGGAAGGGCCGCTGAACCGACGCCCCTGCGCGGCGCCGAGAGGCGAACAGGGCGTCAGGGCGTCGCGGCGGAGCGCAAGGCAGCGCGCTGGAGCGCAAGGAGCGCGGTGGGAGGTCAGGGGATGCCGAGTCGCTTGCGGCGCTCCCACAGCGACTTGCGCGAGATCCCGAGGATCTCCGCCGCCTGCGTCTGGTTGCCGCGCGCATAGGCCAGCGCACGCAGGATCGCCTCGTGCTCGGCCTGCCGCAGCGAGCGGGGCCGGGGCTCCTCGTGCCGTTCGCCGAGCGGCAGCCGCAGCGGGCCCGGGCCCTCGTGCTGCAGCAGAGCGCGGTCCAGCACGCTGCGCAGCTGGGTCAGGTTGCCGGGCCAGGCGCGGGCGCCGAGAGAGCGCAGGGTGTCGCTGCGCGTCTCGGGCACCTCGAGGCCGAGGCGCTCGCCGGCCTCGGCGAGCAGCGCCCGCGCCAGCCGCTCCCAGTCGAGCGCTCTCGCGCCGAGCTCGGGCAGCTCGAAGACCAGCACCTCCAGACGGTAGAGGAGGTCGCGACGGAACAGGCCACGGCGCACCCGATCGTGCAGCTGCGGCGACGCCGCCGCGAGGAAGCGCACGTCGGCCCTGCGCTGGCGGCCGCCGAGCGGCGTGTACTCGCCCTCGGCGATCAGTCGCAGCAGTTTGACCTGGACCTCGCTCGGCAGCTCCTCCAGCCGGTCGACCAGCAGGCTGCCGCCCTCCGCCAGGGCCACCCGCCCCTTGCGGTCTTCGACCGCTCCGGTGAAGGCGCCGCGCCGGTGGCCGAAGAGTTCGGAGTCGAAGAGGGCGCTCGGGACCAGCAGCGGGTCGACTTCGACCAGCGGCCCGCCGGCGCGTGGCGACTGTTCGTGCAGCCGACGAGCCAGCCAGGTCCTGCCGCTCCCGGCCGATCCGATCAGCAGCAGCGGCGCCGGGCTGCGCGCCGCCCGCGCCAGATCGTCGGCGAGGTGGGAGAGACCGACCAGCTCGAGAGACTCACCGAAGTCCACCCGGATCCCCCATCCGGCCCCGGTGTCTCAGCCGGCGCCGTCCTCTGCAGCCTCGGCCGCGCCGCCGACGCCGGCCTGGGCGGGCGAGGAGCCGTCGCCCTCGATCTCGCGCAGCACCGGAGCGTCGCTCCACAACCGCTCGAGACGGTAGAAGTCGCGCGTCGGCGGATCGAACACGTGCACCACCAGGTCGGCGTAGTCGAGGAGGACCCAGCGCCCCTGGCCCATGCCCTCGATGTGCAGCGGCTTCTGGCCCTCTCCGCGCAGACGCTCGTCGATCGACTCGGCGATCGCCGCCACCTGGCGATCGGAGCGGCCGGAACAGATCAGGAAGAAGTCGGTGTAGTCACACTTGCCGCGCAGATCGAGGAGCTTGAGGTCGATGGCCTTGCGGTCGGCCGCTGCATCCACCGCGACGTCGAGCCAGGCCGGCGCCGGCGGCAGGGGTGCGGTGGAGTCATCGTCCCGCGGCCGCGGTCGCCGCGCCCGGCTGGTTGCGGCTCCGGCCGCTTCATGAACACTCACGCTGCGTCTCGCTCTCCTCTCCCGATCCGGGCCTCGTCCGGTCGGGCTGCGCCGATTGCGCACAGCTCACCGGTAGAGCCCGTACTTGCGGATGTACTGTAGCACCCGCGGGTGCAGCTTCTCCTCCGGGGGCGGGCGCGACGGCGCCCCCTCGGCGCCGACCGGAACCCCCGCCGATGCGGCCAGATCGCGTCGCAGCCCGGTCGAGGAGACGGCCCACCCGCCGTGCTCGGCCCAGTGCAGGCGACCCTGCCCCGCGGCGAGGCGCAGCGGCCCTGCGAGCTCCTCGATCCGCACCTCGTAGCCGGGCCTCGGCAGCACGACGAGCGAGCATCTGTCGACGATCTCCCGCCACCGCCTCCACCGATCGAGCTCGAGCAATGAATCGCTGCCGAGGAACAGGAAGAGGTCGCGATCGTCCGCGAACGCAAGCACGGTGTCGATGGTGTAGCTCGCCGCCCCCCGCATCTCGAAGTCGTCGACCTGCAGCAGCGGCTCGTCGAGCAGCGCCAGCTCGACCATGGCGAAGCGGCGGGCCGGCGCGACCCGGCGCGACGGCTTGTGTGGCGGCACCGCGGTGGGCAGGAAGAGCACGCGATCGAGCGCCAGCTGCTCGGCGGCGGCGCGCACCGGCTCGACGTGGCCGCGGTGGATCGGGTCGAAGGAGCCGCCGAACAGACCGAGCCTCTCTGGCCTCTCTGGCCTCTCTGGCCTCTCTGGCCTCTCGCGCCTCTCGCGCCTCGGGTGTGCCTCGCCCCCGTCGACCGGGCTCAAACCGCCGTCTCCCGGCGCGCGCGCTGCACCAGCTCTCCGAGCGTGCGAACCAGCTCGCGGGTGCCGTCGCCGCTCACCGCGCTGAGAGTCAGCAGCTCCAGCCCCCGCTGCCGCGCCGCACTCCGCAGCTCGTCGAGCCGGCGCTCGTCGAGGGAGTCGAGCTTGGTGCCCACGATCACCCGCGGCCGGCGCATCAGGCTCGGGTCGAAGGCCTCGAGCTCCTGTTCGACCACCCGCAGCTCCTCGTCCGCCGGGCGATCGCCGTAGGACAGGTCGACCAGATGGGCCAGCACCGAGCAGCGCTCGACGTGGCGCAGGAAGCGGATGCCGAGGCCGGCGCCCAGCGCCGCGCCCTCGATCAGCCCCGGCAGATCGGCGATCACGAACGGCTGCTCGAAGGGGCCCTGGGCGACGACCCCGAGCTGCGGCACCAGGGTGGTGAACGGGTAGTCGGCGATCTTCGGCTTGGCCTGGGTCAGCACGCTGATCAGGGTCGACTTGCCGGCGTTGGGCAGGCCGACCACGCCGACGTCGGCGAGCAGCTTGAGCTCGCAGCGCAGGGTGAACTCGGTTCCCTCTTCGCCGGGCTGCGCGAAGCGCGGCGCCTGCCGCGTGGCGTGGGCGAAGTGCGCGTTCCCCTTGCCGCCGCGGCCGCCCCGGGCCACGAGCAGTCGCTGGCCGTGCTCGAGGAGCTCGCCGATCAGCGGCTCGTCGTGCTCGTTGTGCCGTCGGGGACCGCCCTCCGAAACCGCCTCGAGCGCTTCGACACGCGCGTCGCCAGCAGCCTCTTCAGCCGCGGCAGCGCCGCCGTCGCGGTCGTCGCCATCGACCTCGGCGTCCGGATCCTGCGGCTCGGACGGGCGCGCCCGCGCCGAAGCCCTGACGCACCAGACCGCGGTGCCGGGCGGCACCGTGATCTCGAGGTCCTCTCCGGCACGCCCCGAGCGCAGCGACCCCTCGCCGTGCTGCCCGCGTTCAGCGGCCAGCATCGAGACGTGACGCAGGTGGTAGAGGGTGTTGATGCCCTCGTCGGCGACGAACCAGACCGAGCCGCCGCGGCCTCCGTCGCCACCCGACGGACCGCCCCGGGGCACGTACTTCTCGCGCCGGAAGGCGACGCACCCTCGGCCCCCGTCGCCGGAGCGGACCTTCAGGGTGACTTCGTCGATGAAGTTCACGCGTCCGGTCTCCACCCCCTCCCGACCGAGGGCGAGGTCGGCAGAGAGCTACTCCGCCGAGTTCACGTTGACGTAGGTGCCCATGCGGCCGCGATTGCGAAACTCGACCACTCCGTCGCTGAGCGCGAAGAGCGTGTCGTCGCTGCCACGGCCGACGTTCTCGCCGGGGAAGAACTTGGTGCCGCGCTGGCGCACGATGATCGTGCCGCCGGTCACCTTCTGACCGCCGTAGCGCTTGACGCCGAGGTTGCTGGGGTTGGAGTCCCGGCCGTTGCGGCTCGAGCCCTGGCCTTTCTTGTGAGCCATCGTGCTGCTTCCTATTGCGTCGCGCCGGCCTCGACGCGACGTCCGAGAATCCGTGTCGCGGCTCGCGGGCGGGGGCGTCGAGCGCCCGAGCCGCGGCCGCAGGAGTTCCGATCGGCGCCGGTCAGGCGCTGATCGAGTCGATCCGCACCCGGTGCAGATCCTGTCGATGGCCCCGCGTGCGGCGGTAGCCCTTGCGTCGCTTCTTCTTGAAGACGATGATCTTCTTGCCGCGCACGGCATCGACGAGCGAGGCCTCGACCTTCGCACCGTCGACCAGCGGAGTGCCGAGCTTCGGCTCGCCGCTGCCGCCGACCATGAGCACGCGATCGAACTCGAAGTTCGAGCCCGCCTCGAGGTCGCCGGGAAGCCGCTCGACGTCGAGCAGATCACCCTCTTCGACCCGGTACTGCTTGCCACCGGTTTCGATTACCGCAAACATTGAACACACTCCTGTCGAGCGCCCGAGGAACGGGCGTGAGCCGGAGAACCTAGCACAGCCGCGAGCCCCGGGCAACGGGTCCGGACCGCGCGCGGGAGAACCCGATGTCAGCCCCCGACTACTTCGTCTGCCTCGATTGCGAGACGCCCTGCTACGACTTCGAGTGGGAGAAGGACAAGCTGAGCGCGATCATCTGCCCGATCTGCGGCAACGAGGAGATCGACCGCTTCCTGACCCCCGACGAGGTCGACGCGCTGGAGGGCGACGACCGCTGAGGGACGACCGCCGGCCCATGCCGCCGTGGCTTCACCACCGCGACTGGAGCTCGACCCAGACGGTCGTCCCCTCGCCCAGGGTGCTCTCGAACTGCAGCGTGCCGCCGTGCGCCTTGGCGATCCTCTCGACGATCGCCAGGCCGAGGCCCGTGCCGCCGCGGCGCTGCGAGAAGAACAGCTCCGTCGCGCGGCGGATCTCCTCCTCGCTCATGCCGACACCGTCGTCGCGCACCCCCAACGCCACGCGGTCCTCGCCGCGTCGCTCGGCGAGCAGCTGCAGGTGGGGCGCCTCGCCCTCGCGAGCCGCCTGCAACCCGTTCTCGCACAGATTGAGCAGCAGCTGCTGGAACTGCTCGCGGTCGACCCTGACGCTGGCGCCGGCCGTGGCGTCGAGCACGTCGATCTGCGCTCCGGTGCGGATCGCCTGGCCCCTCAGCACCGATCGCACGTGCTGCAGCAGCTCGCTGCAGCTGACCTTCTGCAGGTCGAGCTGGCGAGGCCTGGCATAGCGCAGGAAGTCGGAGACCAGGTGCTCGAGGCGGGTGATCTCCGAACGGGTGATCTCGAGCAACCGTCCCGAGCCTGCGACGCCGGCCGCAGCCCCCACCGCGGGAGCGCCGCGGCCGAGGTCCTCCTCGAGCAGCTGCATGTTCAGGTTCAGCGAGTTCAGCGGCGAACGGATCTCGTGCGCCAGCCCCGACGCGAGGGTGCCGACGTACGCCATGCGTTCGGCCTCGCGGGCCGTCTCCTCGAGCACCCGAGAGCGCCGGAAGAGCACCCAGAGCAGCAGCGCCGCGCCGGCGAAGACCAGCACCGTGAGCGCGCCGATCGATCCCGCCTGCGCCACCAGCTCGGTGCGCAGCTCCTCGAGGCGCTCTTCGATCTCCTCGCGGCGCAGGCCGACGATCACCGATCCGACGTCACCGACCGGCACCCGCACCATCTCGTAGGGCACGTTCTCCTCGATGTGCTGGGTGACGACGCGAGGGAACTCGGACACCGATGCCAGGTCCTCGCGCTCGAGGTCGCCGGGCAGGCTGAGCCTGCCGTCACCCAGGCCCTCCGTGCCCGGAGAGCTGGTACCGGCCTCGTCCCCGTCGGGACGGCCGAAGCGCTCCACCCGGGCATCCATGTAGACGGTGCGGCCCTCGCGATCGAGGACCCGGACCATCTGCACCTCCTCGCGCTTCTCCAGCATCGAGTCGATGTAGGTACGGGTCTCGGAGCTGGTCGCCATCGCCATCACCAGGTCCTGGTTGCCCTGGGCGACGTCGCGGGCGATCTGGTCGGCCACCACCTCCGCCTCGGCACGTGTCTCCAGCACGATGCGGTCGATCTCCCGTTGCGACAGGGTGCGGAAGATGAGCCAGCCGAAGAGCGCCAGGTCGACCAGCACGAAGACGCCGAGCGCGATGACGGCGAGCACGATGCGTCGCGAGGACAAGGGCTGGTCTCGATTCGAGGGTTGCTGAGGTGGCGAGGGCCTTGGGAAAGACCGCGGCTGTCGGACGCAGCCGGCGATCGCCGCGTCGTCGCAGTTGCCGTTGCGCTCCCGTCGCGCCCGTCGCGCGCGAGCCCCGAAGCGCAACCGGGCACCGGGCGCCTTTCTTCCGTTGCGCGGGACCGTTGGCCGACGGCCCTCGGCGGACCGCGGCCGCGGCGCGCTGGGGGGCGGACGGCTGGGATACGCTCGTCGGCAGCGGTGTCGGCGGCCGACGCCGGTCTCGAACCGGCGCGTCGCGAACACCGGTTTTCCTGCCGGTCGCCTTCTCCTCCCTTCTCCTGGATCTCCCTGCGCCGCTGCCGCGATCCGGCCGCCGACCCCCGAGGCCTCGTGCGGAGGCCCACCGCCATGCCCCCGACGAACCGCTCACCGCGCCGCGTCAGCCTGCTCTTCGCCCTCGTCCTGGTCGCGGCGATCACGGGGTGCGTGTCGCGCCGCGACACGACCGACCCGGCGACCATCCGGGTCGGCACCATCGCCAGCTTCGAGACCCCGAACGACCTGATCGCCCGCGGAAGTCAGTTCAACCACACCATCGTCCGTCAGCTGTTCGGGCAGCTGCTGCGCGAGGTGCCCGAGTACAGCGCCGAGCGCCCGATCCCGATGGAGCCCGAGCTGGCGAGCTCGTGGAGCTTCTCGGAGGACGGGCTGCAACTCGTCTTCGAGCTGCGAGACGACGTCGTCTGGAGCGACGGCACGCCGCTCACCGCCGACGACGTCGTCTTCTCGCACCAGGCCCAGACGTCGCCGCAGATCGGCTGGATGTTCGCCGCGGTCAAAGAGGACATCACCTCGGTGGAGGCGCTGGGGCCCCACTCGGTCCGCTACACCTTCGCCCGCCGCAGTGCCTCACAGCTTCTCGACGCCAACGAGGGCGTGGTGCTGCCGCGCCACGCCTGGTCGGTGCTGCCGTTCGAGCAGTGGCGCGCCAGGCCCGACTGGTTCCTCGACAATCTGGTGACCAGCGGCCCCTTCCTGCTCGACGGTTGGGAGAGACAGCAGCGGCTGGTGCTGCGCCGCAATCCCGGCTACTTCGAGCCCGGGCTGCCGCGCAGCGAGCGGGTGCTGTTCCGTTTCGTGCCGGACGAGAGCAGTCTGTTCACCCAGTTCGTCGCCGGCGAGGTCGACATGATCTACGGCATCCGTCCCGGCGACGTGCCACGCCTGCGTCAGGAACCGGGAGTCGAGCTCGTCGACTACCCGAACCGGCAGTACACTTTCATCTCGTGGAACCTGGAGCGCCCCTGGTTCGACGATCCACGCGCCCGTCGCGCCCTGGTGCACGCGGTCGACCGCCAGGCGATCGTCGACACGCTCTGGTTCGGCTACGCGACGGTCTCCGATTCGCCGGTGGTCTCGTGGTTCTGGGCCCACAACGACGCTCTCGAGGTGCCACGGCACGATCCCGCCGCCGCCCGGCGCCTGCTCGACGAGGCCGGCTGGAGGGACTCCGACGGCGACGGCGTGCGCGAGCGCGATGGCGTCGACTTCCGCTTCGAGCTGACCACCAATCCGGGCAACGAGACCCGCTGGGACGCGATGCAGCTGATCCAGGCCCAGCTCGCCGAGGTCGGGGTGCGCGCCGAGCTGCGGCAGATCGAGTTCAACACCCTCAACGCGCAGAACCTGGCCCACGACTACGATGCGACGGTGGTCGCCTTCGCCATGGACACCTCGCTCGATCTCTCCTACGCCTTCAGCAGCGACGCGATCGACAACGGCTACAACTTCGGCAGCTACCGCAACGCCGAGGTCGACCGGCTGCTGGAGGAGAACGCCAGCTACACCGACCTGGCGCAGATGCTGCCCAACCTGCTGCGCATCCAGGAGATCCTCAACCAGGACCAGCCGGTCCTCTTCCTCTGGGAGCCGCGCAGCTTCGTCGCCACCCGCAACGGCCTGACCGACGTCGAGCCGAACCTGCTCAACGAGTTCTTCAACCTGGCGGAGTGGAGCAAACAGGAGTAGGGGCGTGGTCGCGTCGGTGAGAGGGGGTCGCCCGCCGACGCGAACATCCGCCCTCCCCCCCTCCAGGGGGAGCACCGAGGAACGAGCTTCCGGGGTTCGCCGGCTCACCCCGCTGCTCGTGCGGCTCAGCTCGCTGCCGCTCGCTTCGGCACCGGGGGTGTCTCGTGAAGCGAACACGCCCTTCATGGCGAGGACCGAGGAACGAGCGTCCGTGTTCGCTGGCTCCGGCTTCCGCTCCTGCGGCTCTGCAGCCAAGCCTCTCGCGGCGCGACGGCTCGCTGGCGCGAGATCGCCGGCCCCGCCGGACGACTTCCCGCCGAGTCACCGTGACTCCTGCCCCGGCCCCGGCTCACGCACGGCCTCCGAGCTCTCGTCCGAGGCCGCGTTGCCGAACATCGCCTGCCGCAGGCCCGTCTTGTCGGCGTAGAACTCCCGGATGCGCGGCAGGTCGGCGTCGAGGTCGCCGCTCGGCAGGAACAGCGGCCCGACGCCGCCGGTCTTGCTCGCGTAGTCGAGGAAACCGAGCGCGACCGGCACCTCCGCCGTGGTGGCGATGTAGTAGAAGCCCGTCTTCCAGCGGTCGTTGCGGGCGCGGGTGCCTTCCGGCGGCACCACGATCACCAGGTGGTCGAAGCGCTCGAACAGCCTGGCGGCACGCGCCACCTGGCCGCCGCGACGGCGCCGGTCGACGGCGATGCCGCCGAACCAGCGCATGAGGCCGCCGAAGGGGAACCGGAACAGCGTGTGCTTGCCGAGCCAGCGGATCGGGATGCGCAGCACACTGGCCATCATCACCAGGTAGAAGGCGTCCCAGTTCGAGGTGTGCGGCGCGGCCACCAGCACGTAGCGCGGCGTCGTCGGCGCGCTGCCGACGACACGCCAGCCGAGCAGCCGCAGCAGCAGCCGCGAGATCCAGCGCACCAGGAGGCCCACCCCCGGGGTGGTGAGCAGCGTCGGCCGGAGCTCGTGGCCGCGCCCCGAAGCCTGCGTCCAGGCTTTCGTGCTCCCGGCTTCCGTGCTCTGGCTCATTCCGGGCCCTCACAGACCGGTGCGCCGGGCAGCGCCCGGCCGTCGATCCTCAGCCGCAGCTCAGGAACAGTTGACGATGCCGCCGTCGACCTTGATCGTCTCGCCGACGATGTAGTCGCTCGCCGGCGAGGCGAGGAAGATCGCCGTCGCCGCCATGTCCTCGTCGCGGCCGATGCGCCGGCGCGGATTCGCGTTACGGATCTCGTCGCCGCGGGTCTCCAGGGTGTGCGCCATCATCTTGCTCTCGAACGGACCCGGCGCGATCGCGTTGACCAGGATGTTCTCGCGCACCAGGTTGCGCGCCATGTGCCGGGTCAGGTGCACCATGCCGGCCTTGCTCGCGGCGTAGGAGTAGGTCTCGATCGGGTTGTTCTTGTAGCCGTCGATCGAGGCGATGTTGATCACCCGCGCCGGCGCGTCGTAGCTCGCCGAGGCGCGCAGCAGCGGCAGCAACTTCTGGGTGAGGAAGAAGGGCCCCTTGAGGTTGATGTCCATCACCTTGTCCCAGCCCTTCTCGGGGAACTCCTCCAGCGAGGCGCCCCAGGTGGCGCCGGCGTTGTTGACCAGGATGTCGAGCTGCGACTCGAGCCCGGCGAGCTGCTCGGCGAGCGCGCTGCAGCCCTCGACGGTCGACAGGTCCGCCGGCAGCGCGATGCAGGAGCCGGCGCCCTCGATCGCAGAGAGCTCCTCCGCCGCCTCGGCGCAGGCCTCGGCGCTGCGCGAAGAGATGTAGACCTTGACCCCGTTGCTGACGAAGCCGCGGGCGATCATCAGACCGATCCCACGTGAGCCACCGGTGACCAGCGCCACTTTGCCGGAGACATCGAACAGGTTGTGCATCGGTTCCCTCCCTAAGGCCCGACGCAGCGGCGGGCACAATCGATCTTCTCGCCCGGTCGGGCGGCGTGATCGTAGCGCGCCGGCGAGCCGCGATCCGGGTCCAGCGACCCGCGGCGGATCTGCCGCGGTCTCTCCGGCGCATCCGCGCCTCTGTCAAACTGCTTCGGTGAGCGATTCCGACCGGGCCAAGGACCTTTCACCCGGGCTGCAGCACGGCGCCGACGGCGCGGTGCGCTGCTGGTGGTGCCGCGACGACCCTCTCTACGTCGCCTACCACGACGACGAGTGGGGAGTGCCGGTGGCCGACGACAGACGTCTGTTCGAGAAGATCTGTCTCGAGGGCTTCCAGGCCGGGCTGAGCTGGCTGACGATCCTGCGCAAGCGCGAGAACTTCCGCCGCGCCTTCGCCGGCTTCGACTTCGAGCGCGTCGCCCGTTTCGGCGACCGCGACCGCCAGCGCCTGCTCGCCGACGCCGGGATCGTGCGCCATCGCGGCAAGATCGACGCGGCGATCCACAACGCCGCGCGGTGCTGCGAGCTGGTGGAGAGCGAAGGGTCGCTGGCGCGCTTCGTCTGGAGCTTCGAGCCGCGACCTGACGAACGGCCGGCGACGATCTCCCATGCGGCGGCCCGACAGCTCACCGAGACGCCGGCCTCGCGCGCCCTGAGCAGGGAGCTCAAGCGGCGCGGCTGGAAGTTCGTCGGCCCCACCACCATGTACGCCTTCCTGCAGTCGATGGGAGTGGTCAACGACCACCTCGAGGGCTGCACCGCGAGGTCGCGGGTCGAACGGGCGAGGGCGTCGTTCGAGCGGCCGGGCGGGCGGCGGGCAGCCTCGTCACGAGCCGACTGACCGGCCCCTACCCCAAGCGAGTGGAAGGCGAGTCCGGTCGCTGCGACCGCACCCCTTCGCTCAACGCAGCAGACCTCGACGAGCGGCGTAGCGCACCAGAGCGGCCACGCTGTGCAGGTCGAGCTTCTCCATCATGTTGGCGCGGTGGTTCTCGGCCGTCTTGACCCGGATGCCGAGCTGACCGGCGACCTCCTTGGTGGTGTGACCCTCGACGACGAGCTGGAAGACCTCGCGTTCGCGAGGAGTGAGCCCCTCGTAGGGGTCCTCGAGCGGGCGACCGGGGTTCTGGATCTGCTTCGCCATCGCGTCGCTGGCCGCCGGTCCGAAGTACGACCGTCCCTGGTGCACGGTGCGGATCGCCTGCACCAGCTCGGCGACAGCGGCGTCCTTGACCACGTATCCCGAGACGCCGGCCTGCACCATGTGCAACACGTACTCCTGCTCGTCGTGCACGGTGACCACCAGCACCCGGGTGCGCGGCAGCTCGGCGCGGATGCGACGCGCCGCCTCGACGCCGCCCATTCGCGGCATGTCGACGTCGACCACCGCCACGTCGGGACGGTGCGTCGCCGCCTGCTCGACGGCGTCGAGGCCGTCGACCGCCTGCGCCACCACGACGCACTCGCCACTCTCGGAGAGGATGCGGGCCAGCCCCTCGCGCACCAGGGTGTGGTCGTCGGCGAGCAGGACCCGGATCACGGAACAGGACCTCTGGAGGAGGCCGTGAGGCTCCAGCTTAGGGACACGGAGGGAACCTAGCAGCCTCAGAGAGGACGGGAAAAAGCGCGGTCCCGGAGCTGTGCCGGGACCGCTTTCCCTGGGTTCACCACTCCGCCGCGGCGACGGGAGCTTCCGCCGCTGCGACTGGCCGGCCCGCGACTGGAGCCTCCGTGTGACTTCCCCGCAGAACGAGAGCCGGCACGCGTCGGGTCCTCGGCGACGTGTGCCCCCGGCCTGCCCGAGCAGTCTCGGGCGGAGCGTGCTGCCGGCGCCATGGGGAGATTCACCCAGGGGGTGACGGTGAGCCCCCCCAGTGGACCGCGGCGATCTGGGACCTGGGCCGCTCGCGGCGGCCGGCCTCCGGCTTCGCCGTCGGGGACGCGCGGTGCGCGCCTGCTGCTCGCCGCGCACCACCTCAGGCGAGGTGGTGCGCACACAAAACCAGCTCCACCTGCGCCGCCAGACCGGCGGCTGCCCTGCGTGAAAACGCCTGGGTGATCGCGCCGCCGCAATCTGGGGTCCTTCCCCCATGGCCAGGCTCTGGCGCGGCTGGCAGTGTGGGAACAGCCTTCGCGGAAAGCCCCGTCCCCCGGACTCCCAAGAGCCGATGCGGAGACCACGCGGAGATCGCACCGTTGAGATCACGATGCCCCATCTTCTACACTACAGGTCCTTGATTCTCTCGCCCGCGGCGCCGCTCCCGCGTGCCGGCGACGACGAAACCACGTCGGCCCGAGCACCAGCGAAGCGCGCCACGCATCAGGGCGCAAGGCGATCGGCCCTCGCCGTCGTCGACGCCCGCCTCGCTTCCGGACCGTACCTCCAGGGGAGCTTCCAATGAAACATGCCCTCGCCTCGATGCCCGTGCTCCTCGCCGGTGCGCTGCTCCTCGCCGCCTCGCAGCAACCGGCAGCCGCCCAGAGGATCGTCGATCTCGAGATCGACGACAATGTCGTGACCGCCCGGCTGGTGCTGCCGCTCGGTCTCGCCGCAGCCGACCTCACGATCCGCTTCGAAGAGGTCGTCGGACTGTCGGAGAGCTCGCTCGGGCTCTCGCTCAGCCGCATCGGTGTCCTCAACCCCCGTCTGCTGGCGCGCCTGCCGGAGCTCGGCGGCCTCGCCGGCGGTCTGCCGATGCTCCTGACCATCTCGCCGCCGGCGAGCGGAGGTCTTTCCTTCAGCGGTGTCGTCGAGGTCGAGCTCTACACCCGCAACCTCCACTACACCCAGGGATCTCCCCTGCGCCTGCTGAAAGCCACCGGACTCGGCGACTTCTACGACATCACCGACTTCATGGGCTCCGGGAGCTACCGGGTGCGCGGGACGTCGGGCGGCTTCTCCGTCTTCCTGATCGGCGTCGAGGGCCGCAGCCCGAGCGCGGTGATCGAGGACAAGTACGGCGCCCTCCACGACCTCCTCGACGACCACGCCGACTCGATCCCCGCCGCCGTCGCGACGACGCTGCAGAACCACCTCGACGCGTCCGAGCTGGGCGGCTACGGCACCGGAGATCTCGATCTGGCGATCGACGAGCTCGACGACTTCATCGACGTGGTCGAAGACAACGCCGGGGGAACCGGCATCCCGAACGTCTGGCGCTCGAGCCAGGACCTGGTCAACGTCGCCGGCGAGCTTGTGGCGGCGGCACGCACCCTGCGCTTCAGCCTCGGCCTCGCACCCTGACGCCAGCCGCGTTCTCCGGCCCGCTGGCGCCGTCTGCCCGATTCCGGTCGGCGCCGGAGCGACGGCCATGCCACGCCTGATCGCAGCCGCCGGAGCAGCGCCCGGCGCGGGCGAGGGGCCGCCGATCGCTTGCTAGAGTGCAGTCGTTCACTCCCCGCGTCGTCACCACGCGGGCAGCCGGGTTCCAGGTGCCCCTACGACTCACGATCCTCCACAGCGTCGGCGCCCCCCGATGCGAGGCCGTCTGGGAGACCGATCCGGTCGTCACCGTGGGCCGTGGCCGGCTGTGTGACCTCGTCATCGACGACCCGCAGCTGTCACGTGAGCACGCCCGCCTGCTCCACGACTCCTCGGGCTGGTCGATCGTCGACGCCGGCAGCACCAACGGCATCGTGGTCGACGGGCTGCGGGTCGAGCAGGCAGCGATCCACCGGTCCACCGAGATCCGGCTCGGCCACACCGTCACCATCGTCGCCGAGCCGGTCGACGCCGCGACCCTGCGGGCCGAGGAGCTGGAGAGAGTCTCCGGCCTGCGTACCGGCCTCGGCCGCCTGCGCTTCGACGACGCCGGCTCGGTGAAGGAGTTGCTGGGGCGTCTGCTGGAGAGCTGCCGTCGGGTCTGCGGCGCCAGTCGAGGCTTCGTCATGCTCGGCTCCGATCCACAGGCGCTCGAGCTCGTCGCCACCTCGGGCATCGAACCCGACGAGATCGGCGAGCCCAACTTCACCGGTAGCACCAGCGCCGTTCGGCGTGCGGTGAGCGAGCGCCGCGCCGTGGTCACCGCCGACGCCAGCTGCGTCTCTTCTCTGGCCCACCACCATAGCGTCGCGCGAGGCGGCATCCGGTGTCTCGTCTGCCTACCGCTGCGCCTCGACGACACGGTCGAAGGTGTGGTCTACCTCGACAGTCGACAGACCGGTCGGGTATTCGACGCGCTCGACGTCGAGATGCTCGAGTCGATCGCGAGCCACGCCGCCCTGGCCCTCGAGGTGCATCGGCTGCGCGCCGAGCTCGCCTCGCTCGAGGTCCGCGCGAGGCAAGACGATCCGCACCTACCGCCCGGAGCGTCGTCGCGGCGGAGCCTGACGCCGCCGCCGGTGGACGCCGAACGAGCGCCGTCCCGGTGAGCGAGGATCGCGGCAGGCCGGAGCCGCCCGGCGACGACGGCGACGAGAGGACCCAGGCGGTCGAACCGCCCGGCCTGGCCCCGGGGCAGTTCCTCGCCGGCCGTTACCGCATCGTCAGCTCGCTCGGCCTCGGCGGCATGGGCATCGTCTACGCGGCACACGACGAGGAGCTCGACATCGACGTCGCCGTCAAGCTGCTGCACATCGAACGCGGCGCCGATCCCGCGACGCTGGAACGATTCCGTCGCGAGCTGCTGCTGGCCAGGCAGGTCAGCCACCGCAACGTGGTGCGCATCCACGATCTCGGCTTCAGCGACCGCCGCATGTTCATCACCATGGACCTGGTACGCGGCGGTTCGCTGCGCGAGCGGTTGCGCCGGGGGGCGCTCCCCGTCGAGGAGGCGCTGCACATCTTCCGTCAGCTCCTCGAAGGCATCGCCGCGGCGCACGCCGAGAACGTCGTGCACCGCGACCTCAAGCCGGCGAACATCCTGGTCGACGACGACGGCCGGGCCTGGATCGCCGACTTCGGCATCGCCCGCTCGGTCGACGACGCCGGCCTCACCGCGCCCGGCGTCGTCGTCGGCACGCTCGACTACCTGTCGCCGGAGCAGGCGATGGGCGACCCCGTCGACGCGCGCAGCGACCTCTTCTCGCTCGGGCTCATCTTCTACGAGATGCTCACCCGCGACTCTCCGTACACCGGCAAGACGGCGACCGAGCGGATGGCGCAGCGGGTCGGCGGCAGGACCCGCCCGATCCACGTCGCGGCACCCGATCTGCCCGCCTGGTTGACCCAGATCCTCGACAAGCTGCTCGCCACCGATCCCGACGAGCGTTTCCAGACCGCCGAGGACGTGCTCGACGCGCTCGACGCACGAGCCGTGCCGGACGCCGACCGCCGCATCGTGGCGGACACCGGGGTGATCGTCGCCGACCGGGCTCGACGGCTGCAGCGGAGACGCCGCTTCGGCGTCGCGGCCGCGGCTCTCGCCGTCGCCGCGATCTCCAGCCTCTACCTGCTCAGCCGGTCGAACTCTCCCGACGCAACCGCCGATGTGGCACCGACGACACCCGACTTCCGCCAGGCGGCCAGTGCGACCCTCGCGGTGCTGCCCTTCTCCCATCCCGGCAGCTCGCCCGATCTCGACTGGACCGGCGAAGCGCTCGCCGAGTCGCTTTCCGTCCTTCTCGCCGAACAGCCCAGCGTGCGTGTCGTCGACGAGGAGCGCACCAACCAGCTCCTGCGCGATCTGCGCATCGACCGCCGCAACTGGCCGCGCGCAGAGCTGGCACAGGCCAGCGACCTGCTCGACGTCGGCTCGCTGCTCTACGGCTCGGTGACCTCGGGAGACGGCGACGGGCGTCTGATCGTCGAGCTGCGGCGCTACGACGCCTCCAGTGAGCAGTCCAGCCGGCTGGCGACGCTCGAGGGCGAGATCGGCGAGCTGGCGGAGCTCGCCTCACGTCTCTCCGATGCGGCCCTCGATGGCGCCCAGGTGGCGCGACGCCGCGACGTGCGGCCCAGCTCACGCCGCAGCCGGGATCCCGAGGCGCTGCGCCAGCTCTCCGAGTCTCAGCGGCTGCTCGCGAGCGGCGACCTGACGGCGGCGGTCGCGGCGGCAGGCCGCGCCACCGAGATCGATCCCGACTGGGTGGCGGCCTGGACCCACCTCTCGGAGGTGCGGCTCGAGGACGGCGACTCGAGCGGCGCCCTCGCAGCCGCGGAACGCGCGGTCGCCACCGCCGGCGAGCGCTCCGACCGCACCGCCCGTCTCGCCAGGGCGCAACGGGCGCGGGTGGTGGGAGATCTGCAGTCTTCGATCCGAATCCTCGAGGAGCTGGTGGCGATCTATCCCAGCGACCTCGAGAGCGGCGTACTCCTGGCCACCGCGCTGGGCGACCAGGGCGAGCTGTCGCGGGCCATCGAGCTGCTGCGCTCGATCGTCGAAGCGGCCCCTGACCATCCGCGCGCCTGGTACCTGCTGGGCAAGTTCACCATCCTCGCAGGCGATCCCAGGCGCGCCGTCGACGAGTACCTGGTGCGCGCCCTGGTGACGCAGAACAAGCTGCGCAGCGAGCGCGGCAAGGCCGAAGTGCTCAATGCCTTCGGGGTGGCGCTGCGTCAGCTCGGAGATCTCGAAGGCGCCGAGCAGCGCTACGTCGAGGCGCTCGAGATCCGGCGCCGGCAGGGCGACCGGTCCGGATCGGCGTCGACGCTGCGCAATCTGGCGCTGATCTCCACTCTACGCGGCGACTTCGAGCGCGCCGGCGCGCGTCTCGAGGAAGGGCTGCAGCTGCTCGAGACTCTCGACAGCAACAGCGCCAGCTCGCTGCGTTCGGACTTCCTCAACGACCTCGGCGTGCTCGCCGAGGAGCAGGGCAACTACGAGGCGGCGCTGGAGAACTACCGCCAGGCGCTGCGCCTGCAGCGCGACCTCGGCGACGAGCGGCTGATCGCCCAGAGCCTCAACAACATCGGCTTCACCTACTACCTGCTCGGCGACTTCGACAACGGTCTCGCCTACAGCCGCCAGGCGCTGGACCTCTACCGCAAGAACGACGACTCGTGGGGCGAGGCGCTGGCGCTGCAGTCGACCGGTCAGCTGCAGCTCGCCAGGGGCGACTGGGACGAGGCGACGAACTCGTACCTCGGCGCCCTCGAGCTCGGCAGGGAGCTCGGCGACGCGACGGTGGTCGCAGTGTCCCACGGACAGCTCGGACGGCTCGCCTTCGAGCAGGGCCGCTTCGCGGCGGCGCTCGAGGCTTTCGGCGAGGCGATCGAGGTGCTCCACGAGAGCGGCGACGCGAGAGGTGTCGCGGAGTACCAGCTGGCGGCGCTCGAGACCCGCGCCGAGATCGGTGACCTCGACGGCCTGCTCGCCGGTCTCCAGCAGACCGCAGCGAGCGTCGAGGAGGTCGGCAACCTCGAGCAGATCAGCTTCCTGCGTCGGCTGCGCGGACGCAGCGAGGTCCTCGCCGGAGCCGACGCCGCTGCACTCGCCGCCTTCGAACAGGCGATCCGGGCCGCACGCGAGAGCGGCAGCGATCGGCCGGCGCTGGAGGCCGAGCTCGACCGCGCCATCTCGCTCGACCGGCGCATCGACCCCGAGGCGGCGCGGCAGCTCGTCGAGCGGGCCCGCATCCTGGGGCACGCGCGTATGCGCCTGCTCGCCGGCGAGGTGTTGACCCGGGCACTGCTCGAGGCCGGCGGCTCCGGCGAACGCACTCAGGCGGCGGATCTGGCGCGCCAGACGCTCGTGCTGGCCGACCGTGTCGGCCCCTGGCGGCGCTCCTTCGTGCTCGCCCACATGCTCCATCGCGCCAGCGACGACGAGGGCGAGCGGCGGCGCGCGGCACAGACGGTCGAGGAGTCCTTGCGACGCCTCGAGGCCAACCTGCCGGACGCCGCGGCGAGCTCCTTCGCACAACTCACGGTGGTGCAGGAGGCACGGCGGGTCGACGCCGCGCTCGGCAACGCGCCGTGAGCGAACGCAGGCGGCCGGATGAAGCCACCGCCGACAACGTCGACGGCACGACCGACGGGCGTGGTGAGGCCGCCGGGGCACCGCGGCGACTGGCCGACGAGCTCGCCCGGCTCGAGCGTCAGGGAGAGGCGCTGCTCGAGAGGCTGAGTGACGGAGAGCGCCGGTTCCGCTCCGTCGCACGCTCGGTCTGGCACGTGCAGGAGCAGGAGCGGCGAAGGGTCGCGCGTGAGCTGCACGACGGCCTCGGGCAGAGCCTGACCGCGCTCAAGACCCGGCTCGACTGGCTGCTGCAGAGCGACCCGCCGCTGCCGGACGAGATCCGCGACGAAGTCGAGGCGCTGGCCGCGCTGGCGGCCCGGACCCTTGCCGAGACGCGCGATCTGTCGCGCCTGCTGCGACCCTCGATCCTCGACGACCTCGGTCTCGGCCCGGCGCTGCGCTGGCTGGCGCGATCGATGTCGCATGGCGCCGGCGCGGCGCCGTCCCGCGACGTCGGGGCGGTCGAGATCGAGACCCGGATCGACGACTTCGAGCCGCGCCTCGAGGAGCAGCACGAGACGCTGCTCTTCCGCGTCGCCCAGGAGGCGCTGGCCAACGCCGTCAGGCACTCGCGGGCGCAGCGGATCGAGATCGGCCTGCGCCGGCTGCCGGAGGCGGTCGAGCTGTGGGTCGAGGACGACGGTCGCGGCTTCGACGCCGCAGGCCAGCTCGACACCGCCAGCGGGTCCGGCAGCGGACTGAGGGGCATGCGCGACCGCGCCGAGCTCTTCGACGCCCGTTTCGCGGTGCGTTCGGCGGCCGGCGCCGGCGCCCGGGTGCGCCTGGTGCTGCCGCTGGGACCCGGCTCTGCCGCCTGAGGAAAGGCGCGGCTCAGCCGTCGGAGGGCTCGGCTCCGCCGCGCGAGAGCTCGGCCGCCGCGGCTCCGGCCAGGCTCTCGAAGCCGCCGCGCGGCCAGTCGCGCTCGAAGCCGAGCGCACGGGCGATCCACCACCCCATGCCGTCGATCGAGAGATCCTCCTCGACCCTGCCGCCGCCCGCGAGACCCGGTCCGACGGCGACGAAAAGCGACTCCTCGTCGTGCTCGAACGAGGTGCGGGCGCCGTGGTCGGACGCTACGACCAGCAGGTCGTCGGCGTCGATCGCCCGCAGCACCTCGCCGAGGCGCAGATCGAGGTAGCGGTAGAAGCGCAGCAGCGCCAGGTCGCCATCGTGCTGTCCCTCCTCGGCCAGCGGTCCGAAGGTGGCGTGCGTCACCAGGTCGAGGCTGGCGACCCGGGCGGCGATCAGGTCGACCTCACCGCCGCGCAGCACCGCGAGCACGTTGTCGAGCTCGCCCGCCGCCTCGCCGAGATGGCGACCGCTGTCGCTCTCCAGATCGCGCTCGAGGCCGGGGATCGCCGCGATCTCCTCGGCGGTGAGCTGCCTCGTCCCCTGCAGACCGCCCTGCACGCGGCGCTCACCGCCCGGCCCGATCAGGGTCGCGTTGCGCTCTTCGGAGACCGCCCCGACCGCCTGCAGCAGGTTGAGCGCCTGACGCTCGCCGGCGCCGACCACCTCGAACAGATTCTGGTTGCCCGGCAGCAGGGCCTCGAGGAACGAGACCGGGTTGCGGCCGACGAAGTCGAGCGCCTCGACCTCCTGGCCGAGCTGGTGGAAGAGCTCCACCAGGCCGAAGGTGTCGGCGCCGGGCGAGATCAGCTTGGCCAGCGCCGCGGCAGTGTACGGCGGATCGCTGAGCATCACCGCCCGGGTGCCGAGCTCGAGCAGGCGCGCCAGCACCGGCACCTCGTCGGCGGCGAGCAGGTAACGCACGATCCGCCAGTCGGCGGAGTCGAGCAGCACCAGCACCACCCGGCGCCGCCCGTCGCCGGCCGTCGGCCGTGCCGGCACGGCGGGTTCGGTGTGAGGCGCGGAAGCCGCCTGGTCCCGGCGCTCGAGCACCACGGTGCTCCGTGCCCCTGGCGTCAGCCAGACGGTGCCGCGCCCGACGATGCGGTTTTCGGCATCGCGCACCAGCCACCACAGCGGGCGCTCCCCGGCCGGGCGCTCGACCACGAGCGAGGAACCGCGCGCCACCAGCTCGGAGAGCTCCGCGTCCGCCGCAGCGCCGGGCGGCGGACTGAGCCTCAGGCGATCGCCGCCGCGCAGGCCGTCGACCACCAGAGTCGCGCTCGACGTCGCCCGCTCGCCCGCTCGCTCGTCGCGACTCTCGAGGCGCAGCCGCACCAGCTCCTCGCGATCGAGGCCGACGAGCCGGCCGTGGCGCTCGATCGAGTCGTCGTAGAGGCGCAATGCACGCTCGAGTTGCCCCTGCGAGGCGAGGATGCGCACCAGGCGCGAGCGCACCAGCACAGCCAGATCCGGATCCTCGAGCCGCTCCTCGCCCGGCAGCGCCGCGGTGAGGAGCTCGATCTGGCGCTCGCTCGAGGTGAGCCACCAGTTCCCGGCCAGCAGGCCGAGGCGGGCCCGATACTCCTCCTCGCCCAGGCCCCGCCGACGCCACGCGTCGAGCGCGCCGACCACCCCCTGCAGCGAGCCGCGCTGCGCCTCGGCGCCGCTGCGCAGCGCGTACCAGCGGTCGACCACCTCGGCGCTCGCCTCGGCGCCCGGCGCCGGACCCAGCAGCTCGATCGCCTCCTCGGGGCGCGAGCCGCTCAGCGACTCGGCGACCACCGTGTACACGATCTCGGGCGGCAGGGCCTCGCCACGCTGGCGCGCCGCGGTCACCTGGCGCGCCACCTCCTCCGGCTCGAAGCGCAGGCGCGCCACCAGCTCCAGCTCGCGCAGCAGATCCGGGCTGCCGCTCGCCTGCCGCGCCCGCTGGATCGCGCGCCAGGCCTCCCGCGGCCGCTCGTCGGCGAGCAGCTGGTCGACTCCGGTGACCAGCAGCGGCCGCTGCGGCGCCCAGCCGACGCCGTGCTCGTCCAGCAGCAGCTCCGCCACCTCCCGCCGGCACTGCAGCTCCTCACCGCGCGCCGACAGCGCCGCGCAACGGCACTCGACCAGCCGCGAGGCCGCGTCCGACGAGCGCTTCAGGCTGGCGGCGAACAGACGCTCCATCTCTCCGCTCGCTTCGACCGCGGCGTCGTAGTCGGCGGCACCCACCGCCTCGCAGACTTCGTCGACCGCCGCCAGCGTGCGCACCTGGCGCACTGCGCGCACGGCGAGGACCGCGGCGACCGCCAGCAGGAGAACGAGCAGGACGACCCGCAGCACCAGGCGTCCGCGCGATGGATCGTTCGTGGCCGCCTCGCTCATCGACCGCCTCCGGCGGCCGCCGCCGCGGTCTCCGCGGGCGCCGACCCGGCAGGAGGGGAGGCGTCGGAGAGCCCGCCCAGGCGCAGCCGCAGCCGCACCTCGCCGCGGGAACCGGTCGTGGCGCCATCGAGGGAGACACGCAGATCGCGCAGCGGATAGCTCAGCCCGGGGCGGCGCTGGCGCGCCGCGGCCAGACGGCGGTCGGCGAGCTCCCACAGGGCGAAGTCGAGCCGCGCCAGCTCACCGGAGGCAAGCAGCGGTGAGGCCTGCTCCGTGGCCGAGGCTGCCACCGTCGCCGTCGCGGTGACGTCCGCCACCGCCAGCGCCCGCTCGAGCACGTCGCGGTTCCAACCCAGCACCAGGGCGTCGTCGTCGAGCACGTAACACGGCGCCAGCTCGGGCAGCACCCGCAGCCCCACCAGACAGGTGCCGCGGCGCGCCGGCTCCGCGTCGTTCGCGGAGGGAGCCGTGGAAGCGGTGTACGGCTGCCGGGTGAACGGCCACTGCCGCTGCACGTCGTCGAGATAGCGCTCCATCGCCGCCACCGCGGCGCTCGGAACGCGCACTCCCAAGGCCGCCGCGAGCCCCGGGAACTCGCCTCCCTGCCGCGGCGGATAGAGCACCGCCTCGAGCGAGCCGTCGAGCACCGCCTGGCTGAACAGCTCGTTGCGCAGCCCGTAGAGACGGTCCGCCATCGACGGTTCGCCCGAGCGAGCCGTCAGGTCGATGCCGCCGCGCGGCCGCCAGCGCAGGTGCGCCGCGGCGCCGGCGCCAGCGAGGCGAGGCTCCCCGGGCAGTGGCGTCTGCGGCAGCCAGTCGAAGGCGCGGCGCAGGCCGCTGCCAGCAGGAGGAGTCAGCTCGAGCAGCACGTCGGCCTGGCCCTCGAGGCTGCCGCCGCGCAGCGACCAGGAACCGCCCTCCGTGGTGAGCGGGCCGGACATCCGCCAACTGTCCTCATCCGGTCCTGGCTCCTCCGCTTGCGGACCGTCGACCGCGCAGCGCAGCGCCGCCGCCAGGTCGCAGTGCATGCGGCCCGGCGCACAGCGGGCCTCGATCCGCGGGCAGGCGAGCCCCTCGCTGGCGGCCAGCAGCTCGCCACACGCTCGCGGCAGCGGACCCTTCGAGACCGCGGCGCAGAGCCGCAGCAACCGCTCCAGGTCCGGCTTCGATCCCACCAGCTCGAGCGATGCGACCTCCTCGCCGAGGCGGGAGCACGAGGCCACACCCAGGCTCGACGACACGGTCAGGACGCCCGCGAGCCAGGCGCCTTTTGCGCGGCGGCAGCGCCACGCGCGCCGCACCGGGGCGGGCCGTGGCCTGCTGAGCTGCGTTGGAGCGGGCGACACGCGGTGAGCATACGCGCCGCACCGGCACCCTCGGTTCGCGAGCCTGACCCGGGGCCACTGCCGGCGGCCGCCGCGATCGGTGCACGCCCGCCGCCGCGTCCCACCGGGGCGATCTTCCCTGCTGCAGGGAATCCTGCCCGGGCGTCGCTCCCTGCCGGCCCCTGCCGGTCCGCGCCGCCACTCGCACGCGCCCTGGGCCTGACGGACCTCCGCGACGCCGAGAGCATCAGGCGGCAGACCCGAGACCCGGGATTCGGGTCGAATTCGCCAGCCGCAACCGAGGGGCCGTAAATCCCTGCCATACGAGGGGTTTCCGACCGGACGGGGCGACGCCTCCGTCGCCGCGGCGAAGACTCTCGGCCGCTCGCGCTGCGGCGCCTCGACCGCCCGGTGCCTCCTCTCGATGCACTGCCTGTGCACTGCGCGGCGGACCGGGCACGCGGGTTGAAGAGGTGGTCGGCACGGCCCCGGTCGTGCAGCGCCGCCTCTGCGGTCGGCGTCCGCGGCGGAGGCCGATCTGATCCCCGACGCGCTCACGCAGAGCACCCCCGACCAAGACCACGCCGGCAGCCCCGCAGCCCCCACGGGCAGGAGGACCGGCACCCGAGGAGGAGTCCGATGACCACCCAACCGACCCCGACCGCCAGTCGCTCCGCACGACTGTCCCATGCTCTCCAGTCGATCGGCATCGCCGCGGCCGTCGCCATCGTCGCCACCGGCTGCGCCAGCCGCGGCTTCGTGCGCTCCAGCGCCGCCGACGAGCGCCTGGAGACGACCCGCCAGATCGAGGCCTCGCAGCAGGAGGTGATGGGCGAGGTCGAGGAGGTGCAGTCGCAGGTCGACCGCCAGGGCCAGCGGATCGACGGCCTCGATCGCCGCACCGAGGAGCTGTCGAAGACTGCACAGGAGGCGCTGCAGCGCGCCCAGGAGGCCGGGAAGCTGGCCCAGGGGCAGTTCGTCTCCGAGACCCTGCTGACCCAGGACGCCCTGACCTTCGGGCTCGAGGACGCGACGATCGACGAAAAGGGCAAGCAGGCGCTGGCCGAGTTCGCCGAGCAGCTCTACGCCGAGAACGAGAACGTCTTCATCGAGATCCAGGGCCACACCGACTCCTCCGGCGATCCCGCCTACAACCGCAAGCTCGGGCTCGAGCGCGCCGAGGCGGTGCGTCTGCACCTGCGCGCCGAGCACCAGGTGCCGCTGCACCGCATGCAGGTGATCTCCTACGGCGAGACCTCGCCGATCGCGCCGAACGACACCCGCGAGGGTCGCCGCCAGAACCGCCGCGTGTCGCTGGTGGTGCTGAAGTAACGACCGTCCACCCGCTGCGGAGAGCGTCCAGCTCCACCGACGCCGCGGCCTTCCTCCCGCGATCGCCCGAGGGAGAGGCCGCGGCCAGCGCGGAGCCGGGCGCCGCGCCGATCCCTTCCCGCCGTTCACCCGCCAGGCTGATCCGACGGCGGGCGATTGCGGCGGGAAGGGCTCGTCCCGCCCGCCGAGAGATCGCGTTCCCCACCCGGGCCACCAGTGGAGGGCGCGAGTGGCGGGTGCGGCGCGGCGCCCGGCCTGCGGGAAGCTCCGTGGGCTCCCGCGGCTCCGCCGGCCGGGCCGCCGCGACCGGGCGAGCAGAGCCGACGGCGGCCCTCTCGGCGGCAGTGTCGGAGGCGCGGCATCTGCCAGACTTCCCTCGTCGCCTGGGGCCCGCGCGACGCGTCGCGTAGCAGCCGATCGTCGCGCCCTCGCAGATCCCGCCAGTTCCCACAGGAGCCCGCACCGTGCCAGACCAGAAGGCCACGACCGACGCCGGCGAGGAGCGCCGGGAGCAGGGCGGGTCAGCTCGCATCCTGGTGGTCGACGACGACGAGGCGATGCGCGAGGTGCTGCGCGAACGGCTCAGCCAGTGGGGCTTCACGGTCGAAGTCGCCGAGGGCGTCGCCGACGCGCGGCGGCGCTTCGCCAGCGAGCCTCCGGACCTGGTGCTCAGCGACGTGGTGATGGGCGACGGCACCGGCGTCGACCTGCTCGACCAGCTCGCCGCGGCGAGCGAGACGGAAGCCGGGGATGCCGGCAGCGGCGGTGACGTGCCGGTGGTGTTGATCACCGCCCACGCCACCGTCGACCTGTCGGTGGAGGCGATGAAGAAGGGCGCCAGCGACTTCCTCACCAAGCCGCTCGACTACGACAAGCTGCGCGCCACCCTCGACGCCAACCTGCACGAGCTGCGCTCGCGCCGGCGCCAGCGACGCAGCGACGAGACCCTCGCCAAGGGGGCCGGCGGCCTCGGCGACCTGGTCGGCGACAGCGCCGCGATGCGGCGCGTCTACGAGCAGATCGAGCAGGTCGCCGGCACCGACGCCTCGGTGCTGATCACCGGCGAGAGCGGCACCGGCAAGGAGGTGACGGCGCGCACCGTGCACCGGCTCAGCCGACGCGCCGAGCAGCCCTTCGTGGCGATCAACGCCGCGGCGATCCCCGCCGAGCTGATGGAGAGCGAGATCTTCGGCCACGAGAAGGGCGCCTTCACCGGGGCGACCTCGAGCCGCGCCGGCTGCTTCGAGCTCGCCCACGGCGGCACCCTCTTCCTCGACGAGATCGCCGAGATGTCGCCCAACCTGCAGCCCAAGCTGCTGCGCATCCTCGAGGAGGGCACCCTGCGCCGCCTCGGCAGCAAGGAGGAGCGCCGGGTCGACGTCCGGGTGCTGGCGGCGACCAACCAGGATCCGGAGAAGGCGATCGCCGAGGGCAAGCTGCGCGCCGACCTCTTCTACCGCCTCAACGTCTTCGGCATCGTGCTGCCGCCGCTGCGCGAGCGGCGCGAGGACGTCGACCTGCTGACCCGCCACTTCCTGCGCAGCTTCCGCGACAAGCACGGCGCCGAGACGCCGGGCTTCCGCGACTCGGCGGCGGAGCTTCTGCAGGGCTACCACTGGCCCGGCAACGTGCGCGAGCTGCGCAACGTGGTGGAGCGCGCGGTGATCGTGGCGCGCGACTCGTGGATCGAGCCCGGCCACCTGCCGCCCTATCTCGAGCAGGCGGCGCCGGCTCCGGCCGACGCCGTCTCGCTGAGCCCGGGCACCACCGTCGCCGAGGCGGAGCGGGCACTGATCCTGCGCACCCTCGAGGAGACCGGCAACAACAAGGCCGCCGCGGCGCGCCAGCTCGGCATCGACGTCAAGACGGTGCGCAACAAGCTCAAGTCCTACGGCCTGACCGACTGAGCGGCGCCGCCCGCGGAACCCGTTGGAGACCTGGGAGCCCGTGAATCGCTTCCCGCAGCCGGGTGACCCGCAACAGGGTGATCCAAGTTGACCAGGTTCAGTCTGCGCAGCCGCGTCCTGCTCGGCTTCCTCGGCCTGGTGACGCTGTTCGGCGTCGCGGTCGCCTACAACCTGCAGGTCATCGAGCGCCTCGCCGCCTCGCAGACCGAGCTCGCCCAGGTGCGCCTCGAGGCCACCGCCTCGGCGCTCGACGGCGAGCGCCTGCTGCTCTCGCACGCCGACCTGCTGCGCCGTTTCGCCGTCCAGCGCGATCCGGCGTACGCCACCCGCGCCGCGCAGCAGCGCGAAGAGGTGCACGCCCTGCTCGGACGTCTCACCGAGCTCACCGCTTCGACCGAGCTCGGCGAGCGGGCGCAGCTCATCGCCACGCGTTGGAGCGAGCTCGCGGTGCGCTCCGCGACGCTCGACCAGCGGGTCCTCGACGGCGAGAACGTCGGCGCCGAGGTCCGCGCCCTCGATGGCGAGATCGAGCAGCTCACCCAGGAGCTCGACACCTGGGCCAGCGACGTGGTGCAGTCGATCCGCGAGCGGGCCGTGCTCAACGAGGAGCGGGCGCGCGAGGCCGCGCTGGGAAGCTGGGCGGGCACCACCCTGGCGCTCGCCCTCGCCCTGGTGCTGACCATCGTGGTGGCGCGTTCGATCACCGGTCCGCTCGACGCCCTCGCCGACGCCACCCGTGAGCTGGCACAGGGTAACTTCCGGCACCGGGTCAGCGATCCGGGCCCCGAGGAGATCGCCCGCCTCGCCAGCGACTTCAACCAGATGGCCGAGCGCCTCGGCCAGCTCGACCAGCTCAAGCGCGACTTCGTCACCGCCATCTCGCACGACCTCAAGTCGCCCCTGGCGTCGATGCGCGACACGCTCGAGCTGGTGCTCGACGGCTCGCTCGGCGAGCTGAGCGCGAAGCAGCGCCGCATGCTCGAGCTCAACCTGCGCTCGAACGAGGCGTTGAGCCGGATGATCGCCGACCTGCTCGACCTGGCGCGGCTGGAGTCGGGCACCGTGGTGTTCGAGTCGCAGCCCGTACTCGCGCCCGACCTGGTCTCGGACGCGCTCGAGCGTCACCAGACCGAGATCGAGCGCAAGCAGCTGCGTCTCGTCTGGGAGGCGCGCGATCCGGTGATGCTGTGTGGCGACGGTCCGCTGCTCGTCGGCGCACTGGCCAACCTGATCGGCAACGCGGTGGCGCATTCGCCCGACGCCGGCACGGTCTTCCTGGCGGTGAAGGCCCAGGGCGTCGCCACCCCGGCGGCGGGCGCCGGCGCCTCCCTTGCGGTGCCGCCGAGCTCGCCGGACCGCGTCTGCTTCGTCGTCGAGGACCAGGGACCCGGCGTGCCCGCCGCGGAGAGGAGCAAGATCTTCGATCGTTTCTACCGCGCGCCGAGCCAGCGCAGCGGCCCGCGCGGCACCGGCCTGGGGCTCACCCTGGCGCTCTCGATCGTGCGCGCCCACGACGGCGACATCGAGGTCGGCGAAGGCAGGAGCGGAGGCAGCCGCTTCGTCGTACAGTTGCCGACTCGAGCTGCCGCCGACCCCGGCGGCGGTGAGACAGCGGGCGAGCTAGGAGCCGGTGCCTGAGCGCCGGCCGCAGTTCCCAGGGGTGAGAGCGCCGGGAGGCGCGAAGCCGCCTCGGCACGCCGGGCTGCACGAGTCCCCGGGGCACTTCCCCGCCCGCAGCTCAGCTCCCTGCACGGCCTCGGCCGGCGCGGAGCCCCGTGACACCGGACGCCTCCGAAGCGACCTTTGCCCCCGGGGCTTACAGACCTCTCCAGCACCAGCCAACCGAGAGCCGCCTCCCTTGCCGACCCAGCAACAGACGCCCGTCCGCCCGAGGCGACCCGGGCCGAGACCACGGCCCGCATGCCGTGCGGCCGCACTGCTCGTCGCCGTGTGCCCGGCGATCCTGATCGGCTGCTCAGCATCGCGCGCCCCCGAGCCCGCCGAGGTGGTCGACGAGCCGCGGCCCCTGCCGCGAGCGGGCTCGGCGAGCAGTGCGGAACCGTCCGCTTCCGAGGCGCCAGACCTCCGCCCCTCGCTCGCCGAACGCGCCGAGGCCGCCTTCGCAGCGGCGCGGTGGGACGAGGCCACGCGCCTGCACCGCACCCTGGTGACTTCCGACTCGCCCGAGAGCCGCGCTGCGCAGACGCCCCGGGTCCTCCTGCGCGCCGCACAGCTCCTGCTGCGCCCTGGCGGCGACCTCGAAGACTGGCGCCTCGCCGAGCGCCTGCTCGAGCGCCTTCGCAAGGCCGACCCCACCCCCGACCAGCGCCTCGCCGCCGACGTCCTGCTACACCTGCAGCGCGACCTCGTGCGCCAGTACCAGCGCCTCGAAGAGCTCAAGCAGATCGATCTCGAGGAGCCGCCGATCCGGTAGCGACGGGGCAGAATCCGAGCTCTTCCGCAACCCCCTCACCTGCTCGCTCGAGGTGGCGCAGCAAGAGCGATCGCGCTGAAAGTCCAACTACGCAAATCGCCAGCTCGAGACCGATCTCGACCTCGTCGAACTCGCTAAGCTGGCGAAGGATCTCGGGTTCCCCCATTTCGGGCAGACGGGAGAACATGCACTCGACCGCCTGGTGAGGTCAGGGCGGGTTCGATGGCAACGCCGGCTTTCAGGATCCTCTCGCGCCCGGAGAAGGGATCGGCGACGCGCAGCATCAGTCCTTCTCGTTCTGTCGCTCCATTCCTTGCTCTTCTACTTCGATCGCCACCGGATCTCCGTAGATGAGCAGCTCCTCGCTCATCCACCGCTCCACGGCAGCCCAGAGGTCAACTCCGCGCCCGCCGTCGTCAACGAACTCTCTGTAGCCGGACCATGCGAAGCCGACGAAGTTCCCCTCGGCCCCGGCCACGATCCGGCTCGGGTGCCTATCAGAGAGATCTAGAAACTCGCCACCGTCGTAGCGGGGCACAGAAACGATGACCTCCGCCCCATCAGGCAACGACTCCGGAACTTCTTCAGATGGCACTACACAGATGCGCTGATTTCCGAGCCGCACTTCGCCGGCGTGGACAAAGAAGTAGAACTGGCGAAACGGAGCAAGTCCTTTCAGAAACTCTGAAGCATCGATCCGGTAGAGCGTCCCCGGCTGGCCGAAACGGAACCCCCCGGCCCGGCCAGAGACTCGTCCTCGGACAACAAGCTCTGATGCCAAGACGATCTGGTCGTAACCGATCGTCTTTCCGCTGTCGTCCAGCAAGGCGGGGCGCGTGATCTTCTCGCTCGTGTACAACCGGCAAGAGCCATCGGCGCGACTTCCGAGGAACCTCCGCAACCCATCGAGCACCGTCGGGCTGAAGACCTCAGTATTCAAGTCGCCATCCCCGTCAACAGCTACGCGCTCGTGAACCCAGGCGGGCCAGCTCTCATGGCTCGAGTTCCCGAGCGTCGTGAACGTCATCAGAGTGTCCGGGAGTGGCGCTTCGTCAGACCCACGGACTGGTTGACCGGCGCCTGTCAATGCAGCGGCCAGCGCCAGCGTGAACGCTGGGACCATCCCTTTGGTCAAATGCCTCCCTTCGCCGTCCAGAGATCGTCGAACTCCGAGGAGATGAGCCACTGAGCCCGCACTCCCGGAATCCGGTCTCGGTCTCCGAGTGATCGCATCGGCGCTTCCTGCAGCTCAGGGAAGTGCCCGTCCTCGTCTCGGCCGGCGGACCAGAGTTCTGTCCAGTGCCTCGAGCTCGAGCGCTGACGGCATCGGCTGGTCCTCGGTGTAGAGGTGGCCGTCCGGCCCTCTTGTGTCCCTACTGTGCCCCGGGAAGCCTCGGCCATCAGTGGCGCTCAGCGAACGCTGGGCGGAAACCGCTGAGGCGAGAGCGGACGGAGTGGTGCCCAGAGGCGGATTTGAACCACCGACACCCTGATTTTCAGTCAGGTGCTCTACCAACTGAGCTATCTGGGCAGAAGCTCGTCCGATCGAAGGGGTGATTGTGCCTGCGCGGCAAGCGCCGGGTCAAGTCAGGACGGGCGCGCTGCGGGCCCGCGGCCGACCGGCTGAACCCGCGGAGTCGGGAACCTGCGAAGGCTCATCGCGGATAGCATGGTGTGGCGACGAGGGACCGGCGCACGAGACGAGTCCGGGGCGGCAAGACACGCTGCAAGGTACTGAGCAGTAGGCACTTGTCGCCATCGGAGACTCTTCCCCGAGCCTGAAGTCCCTCGAGCAGGCAGCGTGGGTCGGCTGGTCAGCCGTCGACCTGCGCTCTTCCGGAGAGAAGGCACGAGGTCCGCCCTTCCGTCGACCGAACTCCCAACATGTCCGCCGCCACCGCCACCACCACCGCCGATCCGACGCGCCGCGCCCCGCGTCGGCGCGCCGTGGTGCTGGGCGCCGCGCTGCTCGTGGTCCCCACCGCGACGCCGCTGCTCGGCTGGACGAAGGCATCGCAGGAGCTGCTCGCCGAGGCGACTCTGCAGGTGACGCCGCGCGACTTCGCGCGTCAGCTCGAGAAGCACGAGGCGCGCTTCCTCGACGGCGTGCGCGCCCCGTTCCGCGACGTCGACCCGAGCGCCCACGAGCGCAACCAGGACGGCAGCGGCCAGCTGCACCGCGCCATCGTGCTCGAGATCGAGCGCACCATCGCGGCGATCCGCTCGCACCGGCCGTTCGCCGAGATCGCCTACCAGGCGGGAGTGCTGGTGCACTACGTCAACGACGCCAGCTACCCCTTGGGCTGCTCGACGCTGGATCGCTGGGAGGACCAGTACGCCGCCGACTTCCCGCGCTACCTGGAGAGCGCCGCGCCGCGCCTCGAGTTCCTCTTCTACGGCCTGTCGCCGGAGCTCGAGCGCGGCGACGTGGAAGGCTTCGTCGAGCGACTGCTCGAGCGCTGCCGCTCGACCTATCCGCTGGTCGGCCAGGAGTACCGCCGCATCGGCAAGTTGCCCGGCTCCCGCTACTTCGACGACCGCTCGAGCGCCTTCGGGGTGGCCGGCATCGCGCACTCGCGGGCGATCACCGCCGCGGCGCTGGCGCTGCGCTACGTCTGGGTGCAGGCGGGCGGAGCCGACTGGCGCTCGCCGCCGCCCGAGGGCGAGGGACGGCTCTTCCTGCTGCGCCGCGAGAGACCGGAGACGGCGAGCCGCCGCTGAGTGGCTGAGTCCCGGGTTGCGAACCGGCGCGCCGCCATCCTGTCGTCAGCACCGGCAGCACCCGCGGCTCCGCCGATCTCCTGGATCGCCGCCCGCGAGGTGGCCGGCCGGCGGCTGGACAGCTAGGCTGGCGCTCCCGAATCCGTGCCGCGCCGAAGCCACGCGAACACTTCCGATCGCGCCCCTGAGCCCCGGAGCCCTCCACGCATGATGCCCGCCCAACGCGCCCTCCTCTCGGTCAGCGACAAGACCGGGATCGCCGACTTCGCCCGCGAGCTGCACCGCCTGGGGATCGAGATCCTCTCCACCGGCGGCACCCAGAAGCACCTGCAGGAAGCCGAGGTGGCGGTGACCCCGGTGGCCGAGGTCACCGGCTCGCCCGAGATCCTCGGCGGCCGGGTGAAGACGCTGCACCCCGCGATCCACGGCGGCATCCTCGCCGACCGCAGCCGCGCCTCCCACCTCGCCGAGCTGCACGAGCACTCGATCCAGCCGATCGATCTGGTGGTGGTCAACCTCTATCCCTTCGAGCAGACCATCGCCGAGCCCACGGTGACCCCCGAGAAGGCGATCGAGATGATCGACATCGGCGGGCCCTGCATGCTGCGCGCGGCGGCCAAGAACCACGCCGGCGTGGTGGTGGTGGTCGATCCCGAGGACTACGCCCAGGTGCTGGCGGCGCTGGAGACCAACGATGGCGTGGTGCCCGAGTCCTTCCGCCGCCGGCTGGCGCTGAAGGCGTTCCGCCACACCCAGGCCTACGACACCGCGATCGCCACCTGGTTCGAGGAGCAGACCGGGTCGGTGGAGGAGTTCCCGGCGGCGCTGCACGTCGATCTCGAGCGGGTGCACGAGCCGCGCTACGGCGAGAACCCGCACCAGGGCGCCGCCGTGTACGCCCAGTCGGGGAAGGGCGGCATCTTCGGCGGCTTCGAGCAGCTGCAGGGCAAGGAGCTGTCGTGGAACAACCTGCTCGACACCGACGCGGCGCGGCGCCTGGTGGCGCTGTTCGAGCGCCCGGCGGTGGTGATCGTCAAGCACAACAACCCGTGCGGCGTCGGCGTCGGCGACACCCTGGTGCAGGCCTACCAGCGCGCCCTGTCGTGCGATCCGGTCTCCGCCTTCGGCTCGATCGTGGCGATCAACCGCGAGGCGAGCGGCGAGCTCGCCGAGGCGATGCGCGAGCTGTTCGTCGAGGTGGTCACCGCGCCGGAGTTCGAGTCGGCGGCGCGCAAGCGCTACGGCGGCAAGAAGAACCTCCGCCTGGTCAAGGCACCGATCTTCCGCGCCGAGCCGGACGCCATCGAGCTGCGCGCGATCGACGGCGGCTTCCTGGCCCAGAACCCCGACAGCGAGCGCGACGACCCCGGGAGCTGGCAGTGCGCCACCCAGACCCGGCCCAGCGACGAGCAGCTGCAGGCGCTCACCCTGCAGTGGCGGGTGGCGCGGCACGTCAAGTCGAACGCCATCGTCATCGGCAACGCGGAGCAGACGGTGGGCATCGGCGCCGGTCAGATGAGCCGGGTCGACTCGTGCCGCCTGGCGATCGACAAGGCGCGTCTGCCGACCAACGGATGCGTCGCGGCCTCGGACGCGTTCTTCCCCTTCGCCGACGGGATCGAGACCCTGGTCGCCGCGGGGATCAGCGCCATCGTGCAGCCCGGCGGCAGCAAGCGCGACGACGAGGTGGTCGCCGCCGCCGACGCCGCGGGCGTCGCCATGCTGATGACCGGCCGCCGTCACTTCAAGCACTGACCGCGGGCGGCGGCACCGGAACTCACCGCGCGATGACCGCGACCGACGCAGAGCGCCGCGGCGCCACAGAGCCGGCTCCCCGGGCCGGGTCTCGATCCTGGCCGGTGCTGCTGGCCGTGGCGGTGGTGGCGGCCGCGGTCGCCGGCGCCGCCACCCTGGTCGACCGCCGCTCCGGTGCCGCCGAACGAGCGCCTGCCTGGCTGTGGGCGCAGGGCGCCGAGCCCGGCGAGCCGATCGCCTTCGCCCTGGTGCGTGACTTCGAGCTGCCGCCGCGAGACGACGGGGCGGCGCGCACCGGGACACTGGCGACGCCCTACCAGCAGGCGAGCCTGCTGGTGGCGGCCGACGCCGAGGTCACCGTGCTGCTCAACGACCTCTGGCTCGGTGGCGTCGACCGCGCCGCCCCCGCCGACCTCGATCTCGCCGCCCTGAGCGACCCCGCCCCCCTGCCGACGGCGCACTTCGACGTCGCCGTGGCGCTACGCCCGGGGCGCAACCGGATCTACCTCGAGGTGTCGAGCGAGAACGGCTCCGGCGCGGTGCTCGCCGAGCTGCGTCTCGCCGCCGCAGTGGCCGGCGCGGAGGAGGCAGCAGCGCCCGTCGTCGAGCGACTGTGGAGCGACGGCGCCTGGCGGGTGGCCCGCCGCACCGTGCCGGGGCTGCGCGCCGGCTGGCTGGAGCTCGAGCGCGCCGAGGCGGTGCTCGAGCCGCCCCACGTGTGGGGAACGATCGGCGCCGGCCGCTACCGCGATCCGCGCACCGGCGTCGAGCCGGCGGGCGTCGGCATCGCCCTGCGCCAGGCGAGCAGCCGCTGGGCGCTGGGCGCGATCCGGCTCGACGATGCACGAGCGGACGGCGTCGGGGGCGATCGCGCGTCGAGGGGCGGTGGCGACCCGGCGGCGGCGACGGGTGGAGCGAACCGCGGCGCGGGGCTGAAGGCCGGCACGCTTCCCGGCGGCGGCGCCGCGGCAGGATCCGATCCCGCCGAGCGCCATCGTCTGCGCTTCGAGCCTCCCGGCGACGGCGCCAGCGCCGCCGCGGCGGCGTCGCTCGAGCTGTTCTTCGCCCCCGGCTCCGGACCCACCTGGCTGGCACGTGGCGCCGAAACGCTCGAGGCCACCGCGCCGATGCCCCTGGACCGTGGCTGGAAACGGCTGCTGCGGGTGCCGGGAGAGCTCAGCTGGCGCTCGCCGCGACCGCTGCGCGCCGACGAGGTGGTGCTGCGCGGCGCCCTGCCGACCAGCGCCCGCCTGGTCGTCACCGGACCGCCGCTCGCCGGGGTGGGGAACGGCCATCCGAAGCAGGCTGCTGGCAGGCGGTAGGAAACTGACGCACCTTCCGGCTCGCCGCTCCGGGCCGTGGCCGGATCAGAGCGCGGCGCGCTGGCTTCTCGAGACACCCCCACCTCTTTCCTCCCCCTGGCAGGGGGAGGAGGTCGGACTGGCCCGCGAAGCGACGGGGCGCTCCCACTTCTGGCAACTCTCAGAGTCGGGCGGCCCTGACGCTCAGTCCTCCGGCTCGACCACCGGATCGAAGCGGTCGAGCTCGACGTAGCGCCCCCCCTCGAAGCGGTAGGCGGCGCCGCGATCGAAGTACCACCAGGTCTGCTCCCGCGTCGGGCCGTCGACCCGATCGACCCGGTCGGGCTTGCCCTGCTCGCGGTAGACCCGGCGCTCGTCGTCGCTGCTCAGCGCCGCCTCGAAACGCCGCAGATCCTGCAGCACCGCGGTGTCCTGGACGGTGAGCTGCACCAGGACCTCGTTATTCACCGCCTGCTTCATGCGTCGGTCGAGGTCGGCCTCGGCGAGCAGGTGGTGGTCGACGCTGCCGCCGCCCCGCGGCACCGGCACCACCGCCGAGAGGCGGAAGTGGTTGTAGTAGGGGTGCCAGGGCCAGTCGATCGAGAAGGCGCCGCGAGCATCGGTGGTGGCGCGTCGGTGGGCCGGGTTGAAGTCGGCGCGGCGGAACTCGCGGTAGCTGAAGGCGCGGCGCGCCCCTTCGAGCACCACCTCGACCCCCTCGAGCGCGGCGCCGGCCGAATCGGTGACGGTGCCGGAGACCTCGACCACGGTGCCCTCGGCGCGCTGCGGATCGCGCTTCCAGAACTGGGAGTGGGCGGGGACGGAGGCGACCAGCAGGGCCAGGCACGCCGCGAAGCCGACGGCCGTCGCGCCGCGTCGTGCGCGAGGGCGCCGCCGGCTCTCGCCCGCCGGCCCGGTGGTGGCGTCGATCGATGGTGTCGGCTGGAGCTCTGGTGCCATCTCAGGAGTCCTCCCACTCGATGCCGGCAGGCGGCGCGAAGGTTCCGGGCTCGACGCCCGGGGTGTAGCCGTCGAGCTCGAAGGTGGTGCGGCTGCCCTCTTCGTCGAGGTACTCGAGAACCAGCACCCGCCGGCCCTGCGGATCGAGCACCACCCGCAGCGAGGCGACCTCCGGTGTCGGCTGACGCGGCACCAGCTCGATCGTCAGCCCCGGTGCGGCGACGTCGAGCGAGCGCACCTGGTAGCGACGCCGCAGCTGCTCGAGACCGAGCAGGAAGAAGTCGAGGCCGGGGGCTTCGAGCGCCAGCTCGTCGTCGACCCGGGCACGACGTCCCTTCGGCTCGCCCGGGTTCCAGGTGTGCGCCCAGTCGTCGCACAGCAGGTAGCTCTTGGCGAAGTCGCCGGTGTAGTCCCAGCGCATGCAGCGCGGCAGGGCGATCGCCAGGGTGCCCTCCTCGCTCTCACCCTCGTCGAAGTCGGCCGGCACGAACGTCTGCCGGAAGCTGGCGCGCTGCGGCGAGTCGACCTCGAGGGCGGTGCGCAGGGACGCGAGCACGTCCCAGGCACGCTCGCCATCGGACGACGACGAGGCGCCCGAGGCCGCGGAGGCCACCGCTACGGCGGTGCCCGCGAGGACGAGCGCCGGCAGCCACCCGGAGAGGCGGAGCGCGGCGGCTCTGCCGAGTCCGCGCCGCAGGAGCACGCCCGCGGACGGCGTACGGGAGATCTGCCGGACCGTACGTTGCGGCACCTGCCGAGCCATCTGCTGGGGCATCTCCGGCGTCATCTCCTGGACCCTCTCTTCGACCGATCCTCTCGGCGCGCGGCCTCTGCGGCCGCTTCCGGAGCGGCGCTGGCCGCGTCGCGCCTCAGCGCCTTCTCTTCGGGAACACGACAGGCGACGTGCGGTCCTGCGGCGACCCTATCGGACCGCGGCAGCCCCGGCGGCGAAGCCCTCGGGACCGGGAAGTGCGGCGTCCTGCCGCCCCCTACCCCGCGACCGACCCCGCGACCGCCGGAAAGACCCCGCGACCGCCGGAAGACCCGGCCGACCTCGAGGCCTCGCAACAGCGGCGCCGGGCGGCGATCTTCCCGTCGGCCTCCGATCGCCTGCTCCGACGAGAGGTCGCCATCCCGGGGGTCGCCGCGAGGGAGACTCCGGCGTCGCTCACAGGTCCGGGAGGCCGCCGCTGCCCGCTGCCACCGCAGGCACGCCGACCGGAGATGCCGCCGCCCCCCACCCGGGATCGGCCGACCGCGGCCCGAGACCGCGCCGCTGCGGAGGCGGCGCCCGACCGGTTTGACGGTCCGCATCCCTGGCGGTAGGTTGGGCCGTGCACCCCTCGAGAACCGACCCCGAGTCCCCGGATCGCCGCTCCGAGAGCCCGGCGGACCCCGCGCGGACGGCGCTCGAGCCACAGCGCCGCGAGCCGGCGCGGGTGGTCTGCGCCATTCCGGCGCGCTGGGGATCGACCCGGCTTCCCGGCAAGCCGCTGCTCGAGCTGGCCGGCAAGCCGATGATCCAGCACGTCTACGAGCGCGCCGGCGAGGCGACGGGCGTCGATCGGGTGGTGGTGCTGACCGACGACGAGCGCATCCTCGATGCGGTGCGTGGCTTCGGCGGCGAAGCCGAGATGACCCCGGTCGAGTGCCCCAGCGGCACCGACCGCATCGCCCACGCGGCTCGCTCCTGGAGCGAGGAAGCGATCGTCAACCTGCAGGGCGACGAACCGTTGATCGATCCCCGCGCGGTGAGCGCCGTCGCCGAGCACCTGCGCGAGCTCCCGGGCGACGCCATGGTGACCCTCGCGGCGCCGCTCGCCGAAGAGCTGCGCAGCGATCCGGCGCGGGTCAAGGTGGTGCTCGACCGCCGCGGCTATGCTCTCTACTTCTCGCGCGCGCCGATCCCCCACCGTCGCGACGCGGCGCCGGCGAACGCTTCGGACCCGACCGGACGAGAGGAGGTCGCACCGACGCTGCTGCACATCGGCATCTACGGCTACCGGCGCGACACCCTGCTCGAGCTGGCGGCGCTGGCGCCGACGCCGCTCGAGCGCAGCGAGGCTCTCGAGCAGCTGCGTGCGCTCGAGAGCGGGGTGCGCATCAGGGTGCTGCGCAGCGACCACTCCGCCGTCGGTGTCGACACCGCCGCCGACGTGCGCGAGGCCGAGCGGCTGCTGCGTCAGCGCTCCCGACCGGCGGGAGCGGTGCCGGCGAGCGTCGAGAGCTGAGGCAACGAACACCGACCAGGACGTTCACGTCGCGAAGCCCCCCAAAGACCTCCTGCCGAGAGACGAGACCCGCCACCGACCCACCCGATCCCCTTCCAGCCCCCTCAGACCCCTCAGACCCGGAACCCCCTCAGACCCAGGAACAGCAGACGACCCGACGACAGGACCACGACAATGGCAACCAAGTACATCTTCGTCACCGGCGGCGTGGTCTCGTCGCTCGGCAAGGGCGTCGCGGCGGCTTCGGTCGGCGCCATCCTCGAGGCGCGCGGCTTCAAGGTCGCGATCATGAAGCTCGACCCGTACGTCAACGTCGATCCCGGCACCATGTCGCCGTACCAGCACGGCGAGGTGTTCGTCACCGACGACGGTGCCGAGACCGACCTCGACCTCGGCCACTACGAGCGCTTCACCCACGGCCTCACCAGCAAGCTGCACAACTACACCACCGGCAAGATCTACGAGTCGGTCATCAACAAGGAGCGGCGCGGCGACTACCTGGGCAACACGGTGCAGATCATCCCGCACGTCACCGACGAGATCAAAGACGCGATGAAGCGCATCGCCGACGGCGTCGACGTGGTGATCGTCGAGATCGGCGGCACCGTCGGCGACATCGAGTCGCTACCGTTCCTGGAGGCGATCCGTCAGTTCCGGCTCGAGCTCGGGCGCACCAACGCGATCAACATCCACCTCACCCTGGTGCCCTACATCGCCGCCGCCGACGAGCTGAAGACCAAGCCGACCCAGCATTCGGTGCGCGAGCTGCGCGAGATCGGCATCCAGCCCGACGTGCTCCTGTGCAGGGTCGACCGGCCGATCCCCGAGGAGATGAAGCGCAAGATCGCGCTCTTCTGCAACGTCGACCGCGACGCGGTCATCGCGGCGCGCGACGTCGAGACGATCTACGAAGTGCCGCTGATGTTCTGCCGCGAGGGCCTCGACAACGCGTTGCTCAAGCTGCTCAACCTGCCGGAGCTCAAGCGCGACCTGTCGGGCCTGCAGGAGCTGGTGGAGAAGATCAAGAACCCCACCGACAAGGTGCGCATCGGCATCGTCGGCAAGTACACCTCGATGCCCGACGCCTACAAGTCGCTCAACGAAGCGCTGATGCACGGCGGCGTCGCCAACGACCTCGAGGTCGAGCTCGTCTACATCGACGCCGAGCGGATCGAGAACGGCAACTGGCCGTCCGAGGTGTTCGACGTGCACGGGATCCTGGTGCCGATCGGCTTCGGGGTACGCGGCACCGAGGGCAAGATCAGCGCCATCCGCTGGGCGCGCGAGAACCGGGTGCCGTTCTTCGGCATCTGCCTCGGCATGCAGTGCATGGTCATCGAGTTCGCGCGCCACGTCTGCGGCATCGACGCCGCCACCAGCTCGGAGTTCGACGCCGAGACCAAGGAGCCGGTGATCTACAAGCTGCGCGATCTGCTCGGCGTCGAGGAGCTCGGCGGCACCATGCGCCTCGGCAGCTACCCGTGCGTGCTCCAGCCAGACACCCGCGCACGCGAGATCTACGGCCAGCCGCTCATCCACGAGCGCCACCGCCACCGCTACGAGGTCAACCAGAAGTACCTGGGCCGGCTGCGCGAGGGTGGCCTGGTGATCTCGGGGCTGAGCCCCGACGGCAAGTTCGTCGAGATGGTCGAGCTCAGCGACCACCCGTGGTACCTCGGCTGCCAGTTCCACCCCGAGTACAAGTCGAAGCTCACCGCTCCGCACCCGCTCTTCGTCTCCTACATCGCCGCCGCGCTGGAGGAGAAGAAGCGCCGCGTGGAGAAGGCGGAGAGCGCCGCCGAGGGCGACCTCGACCCGGCCGCCGCGACGGCGATGGCCGCCGCCCAGGACACCAACTGAGCCAGGTGCCCGTCGTGACCGTCACCGCCGCCCCGTTCGAGATCGCCACCGGCATCGGCTTCGGCGACGGCGGCTTCCCGGTGATCGCCGGGCCGTGCGTCATCGAGGGCGAGCGCTGGCTGGTCGAGTGGGCCGGCGCGCTGCGCCAGCTGGCCCGCGAGTGCGGCACCGAGATCGTCTTCAAGTCGTCGTTCGACAAGGCCAACCGCAGCTCGCTCGGCAGCTTCCGCGGTCCCGGCCTCGAGCAGGGGCTCGCCGCGCTCGCCGCGGTCAAGCAGGCGCACGGTCTGCCGCTGCTCACCGACGTGCACGAGCCGTCGCAGTGCGCCGCCGCGGCCGAGGTCTGCGACGTGCTGCAGATCCCCGCCTTCCTCTGCCGTCAGACCGATCTGCTGCTCGCCGCCGGCGAGACCGGGCGACCGGTGATGATCAAGAAGGGGCAGTTCGTCGCCCCCTCCGACATGCTGCGCGCGGTCGACAAGGTGCGCAGCACCGGCAACGAGCGGGTGGCGGTCACCGAGCGGGGCGTCAGCTTCGGCTACCACAACCTGGTGGTCGACATGCGCAGCTTCTCGCTGCTGCACGAGGAGGGGGTGTTCGTGCTCTACGACGTCACCCACTCGCTGCAGCTCCCGGGCGCGCTCGGCCACCAGACCGGCGGCGACCGCCGCTTCGCCCGCGCCCTGGCGCGCGGCGCGGTGGCGGCCGGGGCCGACGGCCTCTACCTCGAGACCCATCCGGACCCCAGCGCCGCCCGCTGCGACGACGCCACCCAGCTGCCGCCGGAGACGACCCGTCAGGTGCTCGCCGACGCGCTGGCGCTGCGGCGCCTGTTCGCCGCCGAGGGGCGGCCGGTCGAGGCCGGCCGGTGACCACCACCGACGGGCCCGCGACGACGAGCGGCGGTCCGGCGAGCGGCACCGGTGATTCCGGCGAGCCCGGTGAGTCCGTCGGGCCCGGGCGCCCCTCCCGTTACCGCCGCATCGCCGCCGAGGTGCTGCGCATCGAGGCGGCGGCGATCGAGGGCCTGCTCGACCAGCTCGACGAGCAGTTCGACCGCGCCGTCGAGGTCATCCGCTCGGCGCCCGGGCGGGTCGTCTGCACCGGCATGGGCAAGAGCGGCCACGTGATGAAGAAGGTCTCGGCGACCCTCTCCTCGACCGGCTCGCCGTCGCTCTTCCTGCACCCGGCCGAGGCGATCCACGGCGACCTCGGCATGATCGTTCCCGGCGACGTTGTGCTCGCGGCGTCGTTCTCCGGCACCTCGACCGAGCTGCTCGACATCGTCGATGCGCTGCAGGGGCGCCAGGTGCCGATCATCGCCATCACCGGCGCCAGCAGCTCGCCGCTGGCGCGCGCCGCCACCGTGCACCTCGCGGCGCGCATCGACAAGGAGGCCTGCCCGCTGAACCTCGCGCCGACGGCGTCGACCACCGCCACCCTGGCGCTCGGCGACGCTCTGGCGATGGCCCTGCTCGAGGCGCGCGGCTTCACCTCGGAGGAGTTCGCCAGCTTCCATCCCGGCGGCCAGCTCGGCCGCGGCCTGCGGCGCCTCGAGCAGCTGATGCACCGCGGCGACGACCTGCCGAGGGTGCACCAGGGGCAGCCGCTGCGCGAGGCGATCTACGAGATGTCGCGCGGCCGGCTCGGCATCACCGCGGTGGTCGACGACGGCGGGCGTCTGGTCGGGGTGATCTCGGACGGCGACCTGCGCCGCATGCTCGAGCGTCCCGAGGCCGACCGCCCCGGGCTGCTGGCGCAGGCGGTGGAGAACTGCATGACCCGCAACCCGAAGTGGGTCGACCGCACCACCCGCGCCTCCGAGGCGCTCGAGCTCATGGAGCAGCATCGGATCACCTCGCTCTTCGTGTGCGAGGAGGACGCCGGCCTGATCGGCGTGGTGCACATCCACGACCTCTGGGGCCTGCGCCGGGCCAGACGCTGAGTCGGTCGGCGCGATGCGCCCGCCCGACGCGACTGTCCCGCGGCCGGCGCTATCGAGCCGCAGAACCCGCACCGCGGTCCGCGACTCAGTCGCCGCGTCGACGGCCGCGACGCCAGTCGGCGAGCGCCGCGGCGCCGACACCCAGCAGGTAGAGCACGATCGTCGGCAGCGCCACCACCATCAGGTTCACCACGTCCGGCGTCGGCGTGATGACCGCCGAGACGACGAAGATCAGCAGCACCGCCCAGCGGAAGTGGCGGATCAGGAACGCCGGCGTCACCACCCCGAGCTGAGCCAGCATGAAGATCAGGATCGGCAGCTGGAACATGACGCCGAGACCGAGCAGCACGTTGGTCAGCAGGCCGAGGTAGGTGTCGACGGTGATCACCGCCTCGAACTCGCCGCCGAGATTGATCAGGAAGCGGGCCGCGAAGGGAAAGGCGACCAGATAGCCGAACAGCCCGCCGGCGAGGAAGAAGCTCGAGCCGAAGACGATGAACGGTGCGGCGTAGCGCTTCTCGCGCCGGTACAGGCCCGGTGCGATGAACTTCCACACCTGGTAGAGGATGAACGGCGACACCAGGAAGATGCTGGCGAGCAGCGCCACCTTGACGTAGAGCACGAAGGGGTCGGTGATCTTGAGGAACGACAGCTTCTCGACCAGCGGCTCGAACACCACCGCGCGCGGCAAATCGGGCAGGAAGGGCACCGGCGGCAGCGGGATGGTGCCGCCGGTGATCGGCATCGACAGGGCGCGGTAGATCGGCTTGGCGAAGGCGAAGCAGACCATGAAGCCGACGAACATCGCGACGATGCTCGCCAGCAGCCGGCGCCGCAGCTCCTCGAGATGCTCGAGCAGGGTCATGCGCTCGAGCTCCTCGGGCTGCTCGGGCTGCTCAGGCTCCGCACCGCCGCGCTCGAGCCGGGGCTGCCCGGAACCGCCACCGAGGCTCGCCTGATCGCTGGCCAACGAAGTCCCCTGGGCTCAGTCGGCCGCTCGCGCGGCGGCGCCGGTGGCGGCTCCCGGCTCGCTCCCGGCGTCGTCTCCGGGGCCTCCCGAGGCTCCCGGCGTCACCTCGGACGCCCCGCCGCCGGAGCCCCGGGCGACCGCCGGAGAGCCGCTCTCGGACCCGGTGGCGCTTCCCTGCCGCGTCTCGCCGACCGGCAGCCCACGCGTCTTCTGGCGCGTCGAGTCGTCGACTTCCACCTCGTAGTCGAGGGTGCGCTTGAGGTCGGTGGTGGCGCGGCGGAACTCGCCCATCGCCTTGCCCAGGGTGCGGCCGATCTCGGGCAGCCTCTTGGGCCCGAAGATGAGCAGCGCCACCGCCATGAGCAGCAGGATCTCCTGCATGCCGAGAGTCCCGAACATCCGCCTATCCTAGCCGCCCGGCCAGTCGATGAGCCACCGGCTGCGACCGCGGACGCAGGCCGCCCGACGGGCGGCTCCGTGGTCTCGCCATGGGGTCGTGGGCGACCCTGGCGGAGGGTCGCCGACCGGCCTCTCGCCCGGCGCCGGGAGCGGGGGCCGGAGCCCCCGTCGACGGGGTGCGGGAATCGGCGGCCCGATCGTCTCCGTTGCTGCAGCAGTCAGCCGCCCGCCCTGTTGGCGGTTCGTCACATGTCGCATCCGGTGGGCCGCGTCCCACCGGGCTTTCGGGCTACACTCGACAGACCATGAAGAAATCCTGGCGTACCGTCGCGCTCACCGTCTTCGCGCTCACCGTGCTGGTCGGCTCGTGGGCCGGCGACGACCTGATGGCTCTCAACGACGAGGTGCAGAGCAACGTGCGCCTCTACACCGAGCTGATCGAGGTCGCCCATGCCAACTACGGCGAGGAGATCGCCTACCGCGACCTGGTCTACGCCTCGATCCAGGGCATGCTGCGCTCACTGGATCCGCACACCAGCTTCCTCTCGCGCGAGGCCTACGAGTCGATGCGCGACAAGCAGCAGAGCCACTTCTACGGGCTCGGGATCTTCGTCGGGCAGCGCAACGGGCAGCTCACCGTGATCACCCCGATCCCCGGCACCCCGGCGGCCGAGAAGGGCATGCAGACCGGCGACATCATCTCGGCGATCGACGGCGAGCCGACCGAGGAGCTCAGCGTCGACGAGGCGATCCGCAAGCTCAAGGGCCCCAAGGGCACCGAGGTCACCGTGACCCTGCTGCGCCCCGGCCTCGACGAGCCGATCGATCTGGTGATCCAGCGCGCCGAGATCCCCCAGAACACGGTGCAGTACGCCTACATGATGACCGACGAGGTCGGCTACCTGAACATCCGCGACTTCTCGCGCTCCACCGGCAGCGAGGTGGCGCGGTCGCTGCAATCGCTCAAGGACCAGGGCCTGCAGAAGCTGATCCTCGACCTGCGCTTCAACGGCGGCGGCCTGCTCGACCAGGCGATCCAGGTCGCCGACCAGCTGGTGCCGGGCAAGTCCAAGATCGTCGAGACGAAGGGTCGCATCCCGAGCTCGTTCGAGTCGTACTTCTCGACCGGTACCTACCAGGCGCTGGACATGCCTCTGATCGTGCTGGTCAACGGCGGCAGCGCGTCGGCTTCGGAGATCCTCGCCGGCGCGGTGCAGGACCACGACGTCGGCCTCGTCGTCGGTTCGCCCACCTGGGGCAAGGGTCTGGTGCAGACCGTCTACTCGCTGTCGCAGGGCGCCGGCCTGGCGCTGACCACGGCGCGCTACTACACGCCCTCCGGCCGGCTCATCCAGCGCGACTACAGCTCGTACTGGGACTACTACACCGGCTACGACGAGAACGGTGGCGAGCCGGGGAACGACGACGAGGACGTCGAGGTCTTCACCACCGATCTCGGCCGCAAGGTGTTCGGCGGCGGCGGCATCACGCCCGACCACAAGGTCGAGGCCGACGAGCTGGCCCCCTTCCTGCAGAAAGTCTTGGCGCGCAGCGGCTTCTTCACCTTCATCGTCGAGTACGGCGCCGGACGCGACATCACCGAGTCGTGGCAGCCCGACGAGCAGACCCTGCAGGCGTTCGGCGAGTTCCTCGTGCGCGAGGAGTTCGGCGACCAGGACGAGGTCGCCGAGGCACTCGCCGACCCCGATGTGGTCGACTACGCCCGCCACCGCATGCGCTTCGAGATGTTCAACGGCCGCTTCGGCCTCGAGGCCGGCCACCGTGCCCTCGCCGTGGCCGACAACCAGATCCAGGCCGCGCTCGCCCTTTTCGACGAAGCCGCGGCGCTGCTCGAACAGCGCCGCGCCTGGAAGCAGGACGAGAGCGGCGGCGAAGGCGCCGAGCACGACCGCGTCGCCGCGTTGCGCTAGCTGGCGGAAGGGGTCGGGGGTTGGGGGTCAGGGGTTAGGGATCGGGGGTTAGGGGTTAGGGACTAGGGGTTGGGGTCGCAGCGATCCACCTCGACAGGGCCGCAACCCAGCAACCGGAACGCCCCGCCACTACCTGTTCGAGAACACCGACCCGGCCGGAAGCGCGCCCCTCCGCCTCCTCCCCCTTCAGGGGGAGGACCGAGGTGGGGGTGTCTCGTCGAGCGATTCCTTCTCAGGGCAAGGCAGGGTTTGCTGCGTTCTCAGTCCTCGTCCTCGTCGTGGGTCGAGGCGGCGATGAGCTCGCGTCGTAGCGCTGAGCAGCCGTGGTCGTTCCGATCTCGATCTTTGGATCGATGCACCACCAGACGAGCGAGCCCGGCTCTCGGTGCCGCGGAATGGCTGACTGGGACAACCCCACCCCGGCCCTCCCCTTGAAAGGGGAGGGAGCTACTTCCGACTCTCCACCTTCAGGGAGAGGGCTTAGGGAAGGCCCGTCATCCGGCTCGTCGCATCGAAGCGACGCTTTCGTCCGCCCAGCATTCCGGCGCTCGTCTCGACGCACCGGGGCGAGACGGCTCCGACCCCGGGTCCCCGGTCTCTGGTCCCCGGTCCCTGGCCCCCGGTCCCTGGCCCCCGGTCCCTGGCCCCCAACCCCTGACCCCTGACCCCTGACCCCTGACCCCCAACCCCCAAACCCAAACCCCTACAGCCGGCGGATCACCTCGATCCACTGGCTCAGCTTCTCGGCGGTGAGCATGCCGACGAGACCCTCGGAGTCGGCGACCACGAGGGCGGCATGGGGCTCGCCGTGCAGGCGGCGCAGAGCCTCCTCGAGCGGCATGTCGATCGCCGCCGGCTCGACGTCGCGCGCCATCGCCTCGAGCACCGCCGCATCGGGGCCGTGCTCTACCAGGCCGCGGAGCAGGGCGTTGCGGTCGAGCAGGCCGGCGAGCCGGCCCCAGGCGTCGACGACGGGGAAGTCGCGCTGGCTGCCGGCGAGGAAGAGCCGGGTGGCGTACTCGAGCGAGTCCTGCGGCGCCAGCGTGCCGACCCGCACCATCATCGCCTCGCCGACGGTGCGCCCGCGCACCAGCGAGCGGGTGCGGTTGAACGCCGCCTCCTGGCCAGCGCCGAAGAACACGAACAGCGCGATCAGCAGCAGAACCAGGTTCTGGCCCGGCCCGAAGATCGCCAGCAGCGCCAGCAGCGCGGCGATCATCTGGCCGAGGAGAGCCGCGAAACGGGTCGCCTCGTCGTCGCCGACCATCAGGCTCAGCAGCGAGCGCAGGATGCGACCGCCGTCCATCGGAAAGGCCGGCAGCAGGTTGAAGGCGAACAGCGCCAGGTTGGAGAGCAGCAGCAGGCCGTAGAGCGCCGCCGGCCCTTCCTGGATGGTGGGATCGAGCGGCAGATCGAGGCCGAGACCGACGACCAGCAGCAGAGCGGCCAGCGCCAGGTTCACCAGCGGCCCGGCGATCGCGATCATCAGCTCGGCGACGCCCGACGGCATGCGGTCCAGCCGCGCCAGGCCGCCGATCGGGGTGAGCACGATCTCCTCGGTCTGCACGCCGTAGCGACGGGCCATGAGCGCGTGGCCGAGCTCGTGCAGCACCACGCAGGCGAAGATCAGGCCCAGGTACAGCACCGCGAACCAGGCCGGCTGACCGGAGCTGGCGCCCCACAGGCCGACCAGCAGCACCAGCAGCAGGAAGGAGAAGTGCACCCGGACCGGGATGCCGGAGATCACTCCCAGCTGTAGCGTCCCCGACCGGCGCGGCGCCCTCAAGGCATCTCCAGCGCGGCGGCCGGGCGCTCGCGTGCGGCCCCTTCCCAGACGGCTCCGAAGGCCTCGCGCAGGCGCTCGACGCCGACCTCGATGCGCTCGCGCGGGGCGGCGAACGACAGGCGCAGGTGACGCTCGGCCCCGAACGCGGCGCCCGGCACGGTGACCACTCCGACGCGATCGAGCAGGAGCTCTGCCAGCGCCACCGAACCGTCGACGCCGCCGACGTCGAGCAGCTCGGAGACGTCGGGCAGGGCGTAGAACGCGCCGTCGGGCGCAGCGCAGCGCACGCCGGGCATCGCCTCCAGCGCCGACACCAGCAGGTCGCGGTTGCCGCGGCAGCGGGCCACCTGCTCGGCGGAGCTGGCGCCGCCGCGCTCGAGCGCCGCTCGCGCCCCGACCATCGCGAAGCTGGTCGGATGCGTCGTGGCGTGGCTCTGCACGCTTCGCAGGCCGGCGATCACGTGGCGCGGGCCGAGCGCGTAGCCGACCCGCCAGCCGGTCATCGCGAACGCCTTGGAGAAGGAGGAGATCCACACGACGTGATCGGGGAACTCCGCCGCCACCCGGACTCCGCCGAGCGCCGACTGGCGAGGCGGCACGTCGCGGTAGTCGAAAGCCTCGTAGGTGGCGTCGACCAGCAGCACGACGTCGCGCCGCGCGGCGACCTCGGCGAGCCGCCGCAGCGCGTCGTGCCCGATCACCGCGCCGGTGGGATTGCAGGGGCTGTTGATCAGCACCACCCGGGTACGGTCGCCGATCGCCGCGACGAGGGCGTCGGCATCGAAGGCGAAGCCGCCCTGCGACGAGCGTTCGACCGCGACCGTCCGCCCGCCGACCAGGGCGATCTGCGCCGGCAGGCTGCCCCAGCACGGGGTCGGCAGCACCACCTCGTCGCCGGGATCGAGCAGCGCCATCATCGAGCCGAGCAGGGCGGACTTCGCTCCCACGGTGACCAGGACGTCGCCGTCGCCGGTCCACGGCGCACCGTGCCCGCGGTAGTGGCGGACCAGGGCAGCGCGCAGATCCGGTGTGCCGTCGACCGTCGTATAGCGCGTGAAACCGGCGGCGAGGGCCTCTCTCGCCGCCTCGACGGCGCCGACCGGCGACGCGAAGCACGGCTCGCCGGCGCCCAGGTCGACCAGATCGCGGCCCTCACGGGTCAGCTGGGCGGCGCGGCGCGCCACAGCGATGGTCGCCGATTCGGCGGCCGCAACGACCCGGGAGGCGAGCTTGACCACGGCCGCGATGGTACCATCCGACGTCGGCGCGAAGCGCGCTCGCGAAGCCCGCGAGACGGCCTCGGGCGGTGCCCGGAGGCAGCTCGTCCGGGACGCGACAACCCTCCGCCAGCGCAGTGCAGGCCGGCTCTTCGCCGCTGCTACACCAAGCCCGCGTCGGCACCGTCGCCCCTCACCCGCCAGCTCGACGGCGACGGCCCCGACCACCACCGCTGTCGCAGCCGGGCAGCCGCCCGTCGGCGGCGCCGCCGCCTTCGCCACGGAAAGCGCACCATGAGCCACGCCTGTACTCCGCCGACCCTCGACCGCAGACGGTCGTGCATCGTCGCCGCACTGCTCGCGGCGCTGCTGCCCTGGCTCGGCGGTGCTCCGCAGGCCACCGCACAGCGTCCCGGCGAGCCGGCGAAAGTGATCGTCGAGGCGGTCGCCGACCGCACCTCCTACCTGCCCGGCGAGGTGGCGCGACTGGCGCTGCGCGCCGTGGTCGAGGACGGCTGGCACATCCAGAGCAACACTCCGTCCTTCGAGTACCTGATCCCGACCGAGGCAGTGTTCACCGTCGGCGGCGGTCTCTCCCCCGGCGAGGTGCTCTATCCACCGCACGAGATGTGGCAGTCCTCGTTCGAGGCCGAGCCGCTGGCGGTCTACGACGGCGAAGTCGTCTTCCTGACCACGGTGGCGATCCCGACGACCCATCCGGCCGGCGACGTCACCGTCTCGAGCACCCTCTTCTACCAGGCCTGCGACGAGCGCATCTGCCTGCGCCCCACCGAGGCGACGTACGAGATGGCGATCTCGGTCGGCGCCGCCGGGGAGGAGCAGCTGCCGGAGCTCTTCGCCGCCGCCCAGGCCGCTCTCGACGGCGCCGTCGCCCCGCCCTCCGGCGGCTCTCCGGGCGCTGGCGCCGGCTGGACGATGCCCGCACGCGCTCCCGGCCTCGCCTGGATGCTGGTGCTCGGCGTGCTCGGCGGTCTGATCCTCAACCTGATGCCGTGCGTGCTGCCGGTGCTGTCGCTCAAGGTCTTCGGGCTGGTGGGTTCGGCCGGCAAGGGCGATCTCTACGTCAGGACCGGCGCCCTGGCGACCACCGCCGGCATCCTCTTCTCGTTCTGGATCCTGGCCGTCGGCGTCATCGCGCTGCGCGGCGCCGGCCAGGCGGTCGGCTGGGGCATCCAGTTCCAGAACCCGGTGTTCGTCGCCCTGCTGGCGGTGATCGTGGTGCTCTTCAGCCTCAACCTCTGGGGCCTGTTCGAGATCCCGATGCCGGGAGTGCTGCGCGGGGTCGGCCCGGGCTCGGGCCTCGCCGGGCACTTCGCCAGCGGCCTGTTCGCCACCTTGATGGCGACACCCTGCTCGGCCCCGTTCCTGGGCACCGCGGTGGGCTTCGGGCTGTCGCAGCCGGCCTGGACCACCCTGGCGATCTTCACCGCCGTCGGCGTCGGCATGTCGCTGCCCTACCTCGTGCTGGCGCTGCGGCCCGGCGCGGTGCGTCTGCTGCCGCGGCCGGGAGCCTGGATGGAGACCCTGCGCGGCGTGCTCGGCTTCCTGCTCGCCGGCGCCGCGATCTGGCTGCTCTTCGTGCTCGCGGCACAGCTCGCGCCGGTGACCCTGGCGCTGGTCCAGGCAGGCCTGCTGACGATCGGGCTCTTCGCCTGGCTGATGCATCGCAGCCGCAGCGAGCAGCCTCGACGGGCCTGGCTGCCGCGCGTCGCGGCGCTCGGCATGGTGCTGGCTTCGGTCGCCGTCCTGCTGATCGCCAGCCGGGCCGACGGCAACGCCGAGCGCGAGGCCGGCGGCGGGCGACTCGCCTGGACACCGTTCGATCGCGCCGCCGCCGAGGCGCGCGCCGCCGGCGGCGAGCTGGTCTTCGTCGACGTCACCGCCGACTGGTGCGCCACCTGCAAGGTCAACGAACGCGTGGTGCTGGAGAGCGCACCGGTGGTCGAGGCCTTCGAGCGCCTCGGCGTGGTGCCGATGAAGGCCGACTGGACCAACCGCGACGACGCCATCGCCGCCTACCTCGCCGACTTCGGACGCTACGCGATCCCGTTCTACGTGCTCTACCGTCCGGGACGGGAACCGCACGTCTTCGGCGAGCTGCTCACCCGCGGCTCGGTGCTCGAGGTGCTCGAGGAGTCGGCGCTGCCCGCGTCCTCGGTGGCTCAGGAGCTCGGGCCGGCGCCCTGATCGCCTCGACCGGGCTCGTCTCCGGGCTCCTCTCCGGTGGCCCCGTCGTCGGCCCTTGCCGCCCCCCCGCCCGCGCCTACGGCCTCCGCCGGGTCGGCCTGCTCGTCGGCCGACCGCCGCCGCTCCCGCACCGTGCTGCGTCTGGACCGCAGCGCGTCGAGACGGCTCGAGAGCGCGACCTCCTCTCCCGATCGGCCCGGCCGGTAGAAGCGCTGGTCGGCGATCGCGTCGGGCAGGCACGACAGACCCGCCAGCCCCTCCTCGGTGTCGGGGGCGTAGACGTAGTCGCGGCCGTAGCCGACGTCGCGCATCAGACCGGTGGCGGCGTTGCGGATCACCAGCGGCACCGGATCGGCCGGCCGCTCGGCGAGCGTCTGCCGCACCGTCTTCTCCGCCCGGTACAGCGCCACGCTCTTCGGCGCCAGAGCGAGGTAGACCGTGGCCTGGGCGAGGAAGAGGTGGCCCTCGGGCGGGCCGACGCGCTCGTACGCCTGCCATGCCGCCAGGGTCTGCTCGAGGGCTCGCGGATCGGCGGTTCCGACGTCCTCGCTGGCAAAACGCAGCATGCGACGCGCCACGTAGCGCGGATCCTCGCCGGCGTCGATCATCCGGTAGAGCCAATAGAGGGACGCGTCGACGTCGCTCTCACGCAGCGACTTGTGCAGCGCCGAGATGAGGTTGAAGTGCTCTTCGCCCGACTTGTCGTAGAGCAGCGTCTTGCGCTGCACGATCCGGCGCACGTCGGCGCGCTCGATGGTCCGGGCGCCGCGCGCCGCAGCGTCGTCGGCCGCCAGCTCGAGCATGCCGAGGGCGCGGCGTGCATCACCACCGGAGAGCTGCGCCAGGTCGGCCACGGCGTCGTCACCGACCTCTAGCTCGCGGCCGCCGAGTCCGCGCTCGCGGTCGGCGAGCGCCCGGCGCACCACCTCCTCGAGTCGGTCGGTCGCCAGCGGCTCGAGCACGAGCACCCGGCAGCGCGAGAGCAGCGCGCCGTTGAGCTCGAACGACGGGTTCTCGGTCGTCGCTCCGACCAGGGTCACGACGCCGCGCTCGACGTAGGGCAGGAAGGCATCCTGCTGGGCGCGGTTGAAGCGGTGGATCTCGTCGACGAACAGCACCACCGGCCGGGAGCGCTGCAGCCGCTCCGCCTGCGCCATCACGTCGCGGATCTCCTTGATGCCGGAGACCACGGCGCTGAAGGGCAGGAAGTGGCACTCGGTCTCCTGCGCCAAAATCCGCGCCAACGTCGTCTTGCCGGTGCCCGGCGGCCCCCACAGGATCAGCGAAGGCAGGCGGCTCTGCCGCACCACGCGGCGCAGGAATCCCTCGGGGCCGACCAGGGCCTGCTGGCCGATCACCTCGTCGAGGTCGCGCGGTCGCATCCGCTCGGCGAGCGGAGCCTCGTCCCGCACCCACCCGGACTCCGCGGCCGCCCGGCCCTGGCGGTCGCCTCCGCGGCGGTCGGCCTCATCGTCGCCGAACAGGCTGCGGTTGCGCACCCCGTGTCTCCTCGCTCGCGGCTCAGCGGACGGCAGCCGAGGCCTGCGTCGTGCCGGCGAGCCGCGCCAGCTCGACCACGCCGTCGCCGACGAACACCTCGGACAGCCGCACCACGGAGGCACCCTGCTCGAAGTCGAGGCCGCGGTCGGCACCGTCGAGCACGCCGGGAGCCCCCTCGGCGGCATCCTCGAGCAGCACCACCCAGCGCACGCCGACGCGCAGCAGATCGCCCGGCGCCACGTCGTTGCCCCAGCCGGCGCCGGCACCGAGCTCGACCGGGCTCCAGGCGAGCTCGGCGAACGGTCGGCCCGCGTCGTCGGTGAGGTCGCGGAGCAGCTCGATGCGACTGAACGCCAGACCCTGCTCGTGCAGAGCCCTCAGCCTCTCGCGCACCGCCGACGCCGCCTCCGAAGAGCCCTCCTCCGACAGCTCGGGCGCCAGCTCGAGCTGGGCCAGGCCGAAGGCGCGCTGCGCGGCGCCGAGCGGACCCTGCGAGCGCAGCACCAGGGTGGTGACTGAGGCGGGGTTCTCGAGCAGGACCTCGGGGCCGGGCGACTTGAAGCGCTCCTGCGGCAGGATGGCGTCGCGTTGCTCGGAGAGCTCGACCCACGCCTGCACGAAGCGGGTGCCGAAGTCGACCGTGCGGCCGGCATTCACCTCGAGGTCCTGCTGGCTGGAGAGCTCGAACTCGGCCTCGGCGATCCAGCCGCGGCCCCACTCGGGGCGCGCGAAAGCGTCGTAGGCGAAGCGCTCGAGCCGCTCGGGACCGGCGAGCTCGACGTAGCGGCGCTCGGGCTCGAGGGTCAGCCACAGCACCTGCGCGAAGCGGGGACCGGCCCAGGTGGACAGACTCTCGCTGGCGACCGGCCGGCCGGCGAGCTCGAGTGCCGGTGCGTCGGTGTAGTAGAAGGCCTCACCATCCTCGCTGTGCGCCTCGAGGACCGCGTGGAGGCGTACCTCGCTCCCCGGGTCCACCGCGACGACGCCGGTCCGCGCCACCCCCTCTCCGACCACCTCGATCGCCACGTGCGCGGCGACCGGCTCCGGCCGCGAGGCGCCGCAGCCTCCGAGGGCCCAGCAGGCCAGCACCGCGGAGAGCACCGGCCGCGGACGCACCCAGGTTGCACGCCGGGCCGTCACTCCGGCGCTCTCACCAGCCCGGCGGTCCGCAGCGCTCGGCGACGCGTTGCTCACGATGCCGGACGCAGGCGCTCGACGCAGTCCGCCACGTCGCGGTAGGACGAGTTCTGCGAGTAGACCTCGAGGAACGTCTCGTAGGCGCGATCGTCGTACGACATCGCCTCGTAGGTCTGTGCCATCTCGTAGAGCATGCCGAGCCGTTGCTCGTCGCTCATCGCTCCCGAGTCCAGCGCCTTCTGGTACCAGTCGATGGCGATCTCCGGCAGTCCCTTGTCGCGGAAGCAGATGCCGAGCATGGCGCACGACTCGACCAGGAAGGCCTCCGACTTGGCGGAGACCTGGAACTCGCTGATCGCCTCGTCGAGCAGCATCATCTCCCGGTAGGCGATGCCGAGGTTGTAGTGGGTGTCGGCGTCTTCCTGCGGGATGTTCTCGGCCACACCGCGCTTGAAACCCTCGACGATCTCCTCGAGGCTCTGCTCGCCCTCGCCGCGCGGTGGCGCCGGAGCCTTCGCCGGCGGACCCTCGCCGAGCGCGCCCTGCAGCTCGGCCGCGAGATCGAAGAGCTCCTCCTCCTCGAAGAGCTCCTCTTCGGACCCCGACGCCGCCGGCTCGTTGAGCCAGCTCGCCGCCGAGATGGACTCGTCGCCGGTCACGGTGTCCGAATCGAATCCGGTCGCCACCCGCGAGGCCTGTCCTACGGGCTGCTCTTCGGGCTCGGGCAGGGCGGTGAGCTCGCCGAGCTCGTCGGCGAGCGCCGGCTCTGCCTCCGGCTCCTCGGCGAGATCGAGCTCGTCGGCTGCCGTCTCGGCGTCGACCGCGGCGAGCTCGAGGTCGTCGGGCGCTTCCGGCTCCTCTTCCGGCTCCTCTTCCGGCTCAGCCTCGACAGCGATCTCGAGCTCCGGCTCGGCGATCTCCTCCAGCGCCGGCTCGGAGGCCGTAGCTCTCTCCTCGATCTCAGGCTCGGGCTCGGGCTCGGCCACCGCCGGCGGCTCGATCTCCCGTCCCTCGACCACGAATCCATGGCTCTCGAGAACCTCGCGCTGGCGTTGCCACCGCTCGTCGTCCTCGCCGACCTCGCGCACCAGGTTGCGGGCGCGGCGTACGACGTCCTCGGGAGGACGCACGGCGACGGCCAGATCGATCCACCGGGTGAGCACCCGGACGTGCCTCGGCTCGTCGGAGAGGACCTCGTCGAGTCGTTCGAGGGCCTTCTCGATCAACCCGTACTTGGCGAACACCTCGGCTTCCTGGATGCGCTCGAGCACCTCGGACTGGTCGGCGGCAGCCGGCACCTCCTCGAGCACCTCTTCGGGCTCTTCTTCGGGCTCTTCCTGCGGCTCTTCCTCGAGCTCCGCCTCGGGTTCTTGCGCCGGCTCTTCCAGCGCCTGCCCGAGACGCTCGAGGCTCTCGAAGGCGGTGTCCTCGAGCGCCTCGGCCTCGGCGCTCTCGTCGAGCCGGGCTGCGGCCTGCTCTCGCTGGTCCTCCTCGGCCTCGTCGAGCAGCCCCAGATCGAGCTCGATGGCGGCTGGCTCTTCCTCCAGCGAGAGGTCGCCGCTGCCCTGCAGCAGGTCGTCGTCCGCAGCCAGTCCGGCGAGATCGCCGACCGGCTCCGCCTCCGCCAGCTCCGGCAGGCCATCGTCGTCCGAGGCCTCGGACGCCTCGCGGTCGACCCCGGGGAAGTCCTCCGGCAGAGGCGCCTTGGGCAACCTCAGGCTGCCGGAGGCATCGAGGTCGGGATCGAATGCCGGAACCGAGCCGCGGGCCTGCTGCACCGGCGCGGCATCGGCCGGTTCCGCCGGCGACGGTGGCTCGACCTCGGTGGCCGCCGGCTCGTCGTCTCCGAGCAGCGCGGCGAAGGGGTCGAGCTCGACCTCCGACTCACCGGCCGGCGCAGCCTGCGCCTCCCCGAGCTCCGTCTCCAGGTCGGGCTCGGGCTGGAACTCGAAGGCGGCCGAGTCCTCGCTCGGGTCGTACGGCTCGGGAACGAACTCGGGCTCGTCCTGCGGCTCGCCGACCTCGCTGGTCGGTTCCTCGGAAAGCTCGACCATGTCGTCGGGCGGCTGCACCTGGGTGCTCGGCGGCGCCGAGGGCGCGGGTGCCTCGACGGCAGGCGGCGCGGAGGCGGCGGCAGGCGGCGGCGTCTGCTCACGGACCGGCGGCTCGGGCTCGGCGAAGACCGGCGGCTCGGGCCGACGCCGGGGCTGCGAGCCGGTGTCGAGCAGCGAGCTGTCGGGCGCCACCTTCGGCGGGGTGATCAGGCTCTCGAGCTGCTCGGCCGCCGGATTCTGCTTGATCGCCACGTCGAGGAAGCCGCGAGCGCGCTCCTCGCCACCTGCGTCCTTGAGCGCGACCAGCGCTTCTGAGATGAAGTCGAGGTTCTTCGAATCGACCCTAAGCGCCCGGTCGTACACCTGCATGGCATGGTCGATCTGACCGTGCGAGAGCATGATCCCGGCGATGCGGCCGTAGTAGTCGAGCGCCTCGTCGGTCCGTCCCCGCTCGCGCTGGATGTCGGCGATGCGCAGATAGTGGGTGGGGTTCTCGGGCTCCAGCTCGATGAGCTGCTCGTACAGCTCGATCGCCTGGCGCTTGTTGCCCTCGCGCAGCATCGCCTCGGCGACCAGGTTGAAGTGGCGCAGGGCGTCGTTCAGCAGACCCTGCTTGCGGTAGAGCTCGGCCAGCCGACGGTGGGCCTCGAGGTGGGTGGGATCGAGGCGGTGGACCTTCTTGAAGACCGCGATCGCCTTGACGTAGAAGCCGTCGAGCGCGTACTGCTCGGCGGTCTTCATGTAGTACTCGACCGCCTGATCGGTCTGGCGCAGGCGTACGTACAGGTCACCGACGCGATTCAGCGTGTTGGTGTCGCCCGGCGCCTTGGCGAGGACCTTCTTGTACTCCTTGATCGCCGCTTCGATCTTGCCCTTGTTGACCAGCTTCTCGGCGTTGGCCAGGACGTCCTTGCGGAAGAGAGCGGCCATCAGGCACCCCACCCCGGCGCCAGGGCCGGTTGGTGGACGTCGGGGCGCAGCCGGCCGCCCTCCGGCCTGCTGCCCGCACGGCCGGCGGGCGCAGCCAGGTCGCCGTCCGGGGAGTGGCGCGGCACCACCGAGCGGAAGGTCAGTCGGTGGATCGGTGTCGGCCCGAGCTCGTCGAGAGCGCGGCGGTGGTCCGGCGCGCCGTAACCCTTGTTGTCGGCGAAGCCGTATGCGGGGTACTGACGGTGGTAGCGCTCCATCAGTCGATCGCGCTCCGTCTTGGCGATCAGCGAGGCACAGGCCACGGCGTAGCACCAGGCGTCGCCGCGCACCACCGGGATGCAGGGGATCGAACGATCGTCGAGCTCGAGCGGCACCGCGTCGACGATCACGGCGTCGGGGCGCACAGGCAGCTCGGCGACGGCACGGCGCATCGCCAGTCGAGTCGCCTGCAGGATGTTGACCCGCTCGATCGTGTCGGCGGACACGGCGACCCAGGCACTCGCCACCGAGCTGTCGCGCACCGCGCGCGCCAGCATCTCACGGCGCTCGGCAGGCACCTTCTTGCTGTCGTCGACGCCGGGCACCGAAGCGGTGCACCGGGCGTCGACCAGCACCGCGGCCGCCACCACCGGACCGGCGAGGCATCCCCGACCCGCCTCGTCGACACCGGCGACCAGCCTTCCCCCTCCGCGGGAGATCAGCTCTTCCAGACCCCGGTGCAGGAAGAGGCGATAGGCCTCACAGAAGAGGCGCGTCAGATCGGTTGCCTTCTGCACTACGCCCTCTGCACTCTCCGGCTGCGCCGACGGTTTCGGATCGGAGAGCGATGCGTCAGACCTCTCGCTTCTCCTCGATGCGAGCCGCCTTGCCGCGCAGGTCGCGCAGGTAGTAGAGACGGCCACGACGTACCTTACCGCGACGCGACACCTCGATCTGGTCGATGGTCGGCGAGTGCAGCGGGAAGATCCGCTCGACGCCGACCGATCCCGACATCTTGCGCACCGTGAAGGTCTCGCGGGTGCCGCCGCCACGGCGGGCGATGACGACACCCTCGAAGATCTGAATGCGTTCCTTCTCGCCCTCGACGACGCGCACGTGCACGCGCACGGTGTCGCCGGCGCGGAAGTCGGGCTGGCCGTCCTTCATGAAGTGCGCCTCGTGACGCTGCAGGACGTTGGTCTGCCTACTCATTGGCTTTCTCCGGAAGATCTGGAATCTGGAATCGGGGAGCGACGTGCGACCGGGGAAGCGGCCGGGCAGCCCGTCCACCGGGTCGGGACGCCGACGCCGCGCGCCGCCGAGCCTCCACACGGCGCCCGAGCCGGGAGCCTCCGTGCGCGCGCAGAACGGTCGAACGTCTGCCGACGCGCCGAGGGAGTCGCTCCCTGGAACCGCTAATTATCTTCGCTTCGGCCCGACCTTTCAAGCCCCGAAGGCTCCACCTCGCTCGTCTCGGGACCCGCCGATCGGGGTTCCAGGAGGTCCGGCCGCTTGCGCCGTGTCGCCTCCTCGGCCTGCTCGCGGCGCCAGGCGGCGATCGCGGCGTGGTTGCCGGAGCGGAGGACCTCGGGCACTTCGAGCCCATCGACCTCCAGCGGGCGGGTGTAGTGCGGGTGGTCGAGCAGACCGCTGCGGAAGCTGTCGTTGATCACCGAGTCCGCGAGACCCACCACGCCGGGTATCTGACGCGAGATGGCCTCGACGACCACCATGGCGGCCACCTCGCCGCCCGACAGCACGTAGTCGCCGATCGACAGCTCCTCGTCCACCTCGAGCTGCCGCACCCGCTCGTCGACCCCTTCGTAGCGCCCGCAGACCAGCACCAGGTGCTCGCGGGTGGCGAGCTCCTGCGCCACCGCGTCCGACAACGGGCGCCCCTGCGGCGAGAGCAACGCGACGCGGGACGCCGGCCGGCGCAGCGACCGGATCGCCCGCAGCAGGGGCGGCGCCATCAGCACCATGCCGCCACCGCCGCCGTACGGCTCGTCGTCGACCGAGCGACGAGCGTCCTCGGCGTGGTCGCGCAGGTCGTGCGCGGCGACCTCCAGCAGCCCGTCGCGGCGCGCCCGGCCGATCAGGCCGAGCTCGAGGAAGGGCCCGAACAGGTCGGGGAAGATGGTCACGATGTCGATACGCACAGCTTCACCAGTCCGGCAGGCAGATCGGTCTCGACGCGCCGGGCCGCGACGTCGACCCGGAGCAGATGCGCCTTGACGAAGGGCACCAGGAGCCGCGCCTCGGGCCGGTCGCGCTCGCCGGCCGGGAGGTGGCGACGGGCCGCAGCGCCCTCGCCCAGCAGCACCTCGAGCAGCAGCCCGCCGCCGTCCTCGCGCACCGCGACGACCGTGCCGAGCTCACCCTCGTGACGATCGAGCACGCGGCAGCCCTCGAGCTCGAAGAAGTAGAACTCGCCCTCCGGCGCCTCCGGCACGGCCTGCCGCGGCACCTCGAGCCGGCGACCGCGCAGGGCGCTCGCCGCGTCGCGGTCGGTGACCCCGGCGAGCGTCAGCAGCAGTGTGCCGCGGTGGCGCCGCACCTGCTCGATCGCGAGCCTCTCCCCGGCGCACCACAGCTCACCGCCGCGGGCGAAGCGGGCCTCGGTGTCGGAGAAGCTCTCCACCGCCACCTCGCCCCGGACCCCGTGGGCGCCGAGCACGCGCCCGACTTCGATCCACTCGGGGAGCCGGGCTTCGTCGCGGTTCAATCTTCGACGACTTCGAGCTCGTAGTAGACGCCGCTCTCGGTGCCGCGCACCTCGAGCAGGTTGCGCAGCGAGCGGATGGTGCGGCCCTGGCGGCCGATCACCTTGCCGACCTCGTCCGGCGCCACGCGGACCTGCAGCAGGCGGGTGCCGCCGAGGTCTTCCTCGCTGACTTCCACCTCGTCCTCTTCGTCGACCAGAGCCCGCACCAGCAGGTCGACCTGATCACGGACCTCAGACATCGTCGGTCCTAAGCCTCGGCCGCGGCTTCGTCACCGCCGGCGTCCTGGGCCGCCGGGGCCGGAGCCGCCGGTCGCTCGACGTTGCTCTTGCCGCGCAGCCGCCGGACGGTCTCGGAGAGCTGGGCTCCGTTGCCGACCCAGTAGTCGATGCGCTCCTCGTCGAGCTGGATCGCCGCCGGCTTCTGCTTCGGATCGTAGTAGCCGATCTCCTCGAGAGCGGTGGAGCCGGGGACGCGGCGCTGGTCGGAGACGACGACGCGGTAGAACGGCGCGTTGCGCGCGCCCATGCGTCGCAGACGGATCTTCAACATCTGGGAACTCCTTGCGGGTCTTCGGTTCGATTCGGTCGGATCGTGGGCGTCCGCGCCGGCCGGTGCCTGCCGGCCCTGGAGGCTGCGGCGCGGGATCGATGCGGGTGAGATGGAACGGTGGACGGCAGACGCCGCAGGCGGGCCATCGCCGTGTGCGGCGCCGGGAGAGATCGCTCCTCGCCGGTCCGGCGACCTGTCGGCGGCCACTCGGTCGCTGTCTGCAGGTCGGCTCGGCCGGAGCCGCGACCTGCCGAGAGAATCATGCGGGTGGCAGAGCGCCGCCGCGGAGCCGTCGGCCAAGGCGCAGCTCCGCCGCGCGAGCACCGCAGACTACCAGCATCTCGCGCCACGCGGCAACTCGGGGCCGGCGGCCGTCGCGGCCGTCGCGCTCGCTGCGCCGCCCGGGGCTCCTGCTCGTGGTGGACCGCGCCCCAGCTCAACCGAGAGCGCCGCGGAGGAAGCCGCCCTTCATCCGCTTCATCATCTTCTGCATCTGCTTGTACTGCTTGAGGAGCTGGTTCAGCTCCTGGACCGTGCGACCCGACCCGGCGGCGATGCGACGCTTGCGTGAGGCGTTGAGGAGACCCGGCTTCTCGCGCTCGCGCGGCGTCATCGAGTTGATCAGCGCTTCGATCGCCACCAACCGCGTCTCGTCGACCTGCGCCCCCGCCCCGGCGAGCCCCTTGAACGGCCCGGTCTTCGGCAACATCTCCATCAGCTGGCCCAGCGGGCCCATCTTGCGGATCTGACGCAGCTGGTCGCGAAGGTCCTCGAGGGTGAACTGCCGGCGCGCAATGCGCTGCGCCATGCGCTCGGCCTGGTCCTTGTCGATCGCCTGCTCGGCCTTCTCGATCAGCGACAGCATGTCGCCCATGCCGAGGATGCGCGACGTGGTGCGCTCGGGCTGGAACAGCTCGAGGTCCTCCACCTTCTCGCCGACGCCGACGAAACGGATCGGCACCTCGGCGACGGCACGGATCGACAGCGCCGCGCCGCCACGGGAATCGCCGTCGAGCTTGGTCAGGATCACCCCCGAGACCGGCAGCGCGCCGGCGAAGTGCGCGGCACTGCGCACCGCGTCCTGGCCGGTCATCGCGTCGCAGACGAAAAGCAGCTCCTGCGGAGAGACCACCTGCACCAGCGAGCGCAGCTCGTCCATCAGCGAGTCGTCGACGTGCAGTCGACCTGCGGTGTCGAACAGCACCACGTCGCGTCCGCCCTCGCGGGCCTCGCGCAGGGCACGCGGCGCGAAGGCGACCACGTCCTCACCCTCGCGAGGAGTGATCACCGGCACGTCGATCGCCGCGCCGACCTGACGCAGCTGCTCGATCGCGGCGGCGCGCTGGAGGTCGCCGGCGACCAGCACCGGGTTCTTGTGCTGCTTGTCGCGCAGCCGCTTGGCGAGCTTGCCGATGGTGGTCGTCTTGCCCGAGCCCTGCAGGCCGCAGAGCATCACCACCGCCGGTCTGCCCTTGAGCTGCAGCTCCTGACCGGGTTCGCCGAGCAACTGGTTGAGCTCGTCGCGGACGATCTTGAGCACCTGCTGATCGGGAGTCAGGCTGCGCAGCACCTCCTCGCCGAGCGCCTTCTGCTGCACGCTGGCGACGAAGTCGCGCACCACCTGCACGTTGACGTCGGCGTCGAGCAGCGCCAGGCGGATCTCCCGCATCGCCCGCCGCAGGTCGTCCTCGGAGACCTTGCCCTGACCGCGGAGGCGGCTGAACACCCCCTCGAGCTTGCCCTGCAATCCGTCGAACATCCCTACCCACCTCTCGTTTCGCCGTCGCTCGGCGGTCTGACGCGCCGTCGTCAGGCCGCATGCACGTTCGGCTCTCGGCCGGTCAAAGCGACGCTCGGACCGCCGGCCCGGCAACTCGCCCGCCTCAGTTCCGCTTCCAGGTCCAGGTCGCCCGGGTCCGGGCCGCCTGGGTCGACGCCTGGGTGCGGCGGCGAGATCGTCGATCCGCCGCAAGCCGCCTGGCAGCCGCCTGCTCCTAAGAGCTCTCCTCCGCGTCGCGGCCGCGCTCGAGGCGGCGACGCAGGCGCGAGCCGAAGAGCGCCGGCAGGACGGTGATCGCCACCAGCGCGGTCAGCAACGCGCCCATGATCGCAACGAATCCCATCGAGCGCAAACCCGGGTAGCGCGACAGCGAGAGCGAGCCGAAGCCGACGCTGGTCGACAGCGCCGCGAGCACGATCGCCTTGCCGGTCTCCTGCAGAGCGGCCAGGAAACGGTCGGTTCCCTCGCCGTGGGTGTGGCGCCGCAGCTCCTCGTACTCGCTCGGCGCCTCACGGAAGCGATGCACCATGTGCACCCCGTAGTCGACGCCGATGCCGATGATCATGGTGGTCACGAAGACGTTGAAGAAGTTCATGTCGATGCCGAAGGCGGCCATCCCGCCGAGCATCCAGAGAATCCCCACCACCAGCGGCGCCAGCGACAGCGCGGCGTCGACCGGGTTGCGGTAGTCGACCCAGAGCATCAGCGCGACGACGACGAAGCCGACCACCGCCGCGACCACCGCGTCGCTCTTGACCTGCTCGCGCAGGCGCTCCGACACCGTGTTGACTCCCGAGAGGGTGACGTCGTCGCCGAGCCGGTCGGCGAGATCCACCACCGCCGGCGGCGCTTCGCGCTTGGCGACGCGCGGCGGCGGGTGCAGGTAGACGACGCTGCGCCAGCCGCCGTCCACCTCGCGCACGTAGCGATCGAGCAGCCGCCGGGTCTCCTCCACCGCACCCAGGTCGTCGAGGGTGACCACCTCCTCGCGCGCCGCGGCCGCGGTCAGCAGATCGATGCCGCGGGCGAATCCCTCCGGCCGCAGCCCCGCCGCCCGCGCCGCCTCGTCGAAGCTCGCCCGCAGTCGCTCGGGGTCGAGCAGATCGCCGCGATGCTGGCTCATCCACGCCAGGCCCTGGCGCTGCTGCGACGGCGCCGGCAGGATGCCGTCGATGCTGTCGACCCGCAGCAGGACTCCCTGCTCGATCAGCTCGCCAGCCGCCGCGGCGACCTCGGCGGTGCGTTCGAGCACCGCCTCCTGGGTGTCCGCGGCCACCACCAGCATCATGTAGTCGAAACCCGAGCCGAACTTCTCGGACACCCGATCCTGCACCAGCACCCCGGCGTTGCCCTCCGGGCGCATCGAGCGGATCGAGTCGACGAACTCGAGCCGTGGCGCCACCATGGCGCTGGCGATGCTGAGCACCAGCGCCACCACCAGGACCGGGGCCGGATGGTGGTAGGACCAGCGGATCAGACGCGAGCTGCCGAAGCCGTGCAGGTAGAGGCGCGGCGCCCCCGCGGCGCGCCGCGCGACCAGTCCCGAGAGCACCGGAAGACGGGTGACCCATCCCGGGATCCCGCCGTGCGGGTGATCCTCCCGCCAGGCGAGCATCGCCGGCAGCAGCACCAGCACCGCCGCCATGCAGAAGAAGATGCCGGTGCCGATCAGGAACCCCATCTCGCGCAGGCCGGTGAACTCGGTGACCAGGAAGGCGTAGAAGGTGGCCGCGGTGGTGACGCCGCCGGTGACCACCGCGCGCCCCGACGACCCGGTCATCGCCCGCAGCGCCTCGTCGAGTGGGCGTCCCTGGCTCCGCTCCTCGACGTAGCGGCCGTAGGAGACGATCACGAAGTCGATCCCGAGGCCGACGAGCAGCGCCGCGAAGCCGCTGGTGAAAGCGTTCAGACGACCCAGGGTCAGCGCCGCGAAACCGGCCGCGACGATCAGCCCCGAGGCCAGCGGCACGAAGGCGTAGAGCAGCAGCGAGAGCCGCCGGAAGGCGACCCAGAAGAGCACCAGCACCGCGATCATCGAGGTCACCGCGTTGATCAGCACGTCGCGGAAGAGGGTGCCGGCGTCGGAGAGCGCGATGACGTAGGTGCCACCGAGCGACACGCTCGGCGGCTCGAGCTCCTCGCCCTCGGCGATCTCGAGCCACTCACCGAGGGTGCGCTCCACCGCCCCGTCCACCGCCGCGACCAGCCGGCGATCGAACTCGATCTCCTGCGCCGGCGCTGTCGGCTTGGCGACCATCAGCAGCATCTCGCGATCGGTGCTGAGGAAGTAGCCGCGGCTCCAGTCGACTCTCAGGTCGCCGCGCGTCCCGACCAGCTGGTCGAGGAAGACCTCGCTGATGCCGAGGGGATCGAGCAGGTAGAGGTCCTGCAGGGCGATCGCCTGCGGCGTCTGCAGCTGACGCCGCAACTCGACCGCCCGCTCGCGGATCGCCGGATCCGAGAGCCGCTCGGCGAGCTGCTCGCGACCGTCACCGTCGAGGAAGAGGAAGGCGTTGGGGAAGAACTCCGCCACCAGATCCTCGATCTCGCCGATGTTGAAGTCGACGTACTCGATCTCCTCCAGCTCCTCGAGCCTCGGAGCCAGTGCGTCGGCGAACGACAGATAGGGCTCGAGCACCGCGCCCTGCGGGATCTCGACCACGACCAGCAGCACGTCGAGGCTGCCGAAGACCTCGAGCGTCTCGCGGAAGCGCTGCACCACCGGATCGTCCTGCGGCAGCATGTTGAGGATCTCGGTGTCGACCTCGAGCCGCGCGGTGAGCGCCAGCGAGGTGGCGAGCACCACGGCGCTGACCACGAAGATCCGCGGCCAGTGCGCCCTCGCGTAGAAGGCGATGCGGTGCAGCAGGGACTCCAGCATGCGGTGCGCTCCAGTGGGGCGGTCTTCGGCCCGATCGGCCCCGGGGGCCGGGTCGCCTACGGCTCGGGGTCGCCCGGCGGCTCGATGAGGACCCGCCGGCCGTGCCGCACGAAGTACTCGATGCCGGAGTAGATCGTCAGGGCGACCGCGATCCACAGTGCGATCGGGGCGATCGGCTGCAGCGCGCCGAGACGGTCCGAGATGATCAGCAGGGAGATGGCGACGATCTGAGAGGTGGTCTTCAGCTTGCCCGACAGGCCCGCCGCCAGCACCTGGTTCTGGGACGCCGCCAGGCTGCGCAGGGTGGACACGGCGAACTCGCGGGCCACGATCACCACCACCGTCCAGGCCGGCGCCAGGCCGAGGCCGACCAGGGAGATGAACGCCGCCGAAGTGAGGATCTTGTCGGCGGCGGGATCGAGCAGCTTGCCGATCCGGGTGATCTGACGTCGTCGTCTGGCGATGAAGCCGTCGAGGAAGTCAGTGAGCGCCGCGGTCAGGAAGAGGACCAGGCCGATCACCTCGCGACCCTCGATCTCGGTGAGGAGGACCACCACCAGGATCGGCACCAGCAGGATGCGGGACAGGGTCAGCAGGTTGGGCAGATTGAACATCGGTGGTCGGAGGGATCGGAGTGGGGACGTGCGGGGGCGTGGCCGGGTGGGGTCAGGCGCTCGCCCCGGACCGGCGCCGACGGCGAGCGCGCCGGCACGGGACCTCCGCTCGGTGGGCGCGAGCGACGCCGGACGGGTGCGGGCTGCGGCGATGCTATCTCTGCCGGGGCCGCGAGTCGGACCGACCGGCGGCCGACGGTCCCGCAGCTGGCGCCCGGCGGCTCAGGGGGTGGTCAGCACCAGGCGCCCCTGGGCGTCCCGCTCGACCCGGATCGGAGCCGACTGCGGCCGCGCCCGCTCGCGGCTGCGCGGCGTGATCGCGGGCACCTCGCCACGGTAGACCCCGAGCACCTTCTTCACGTAATCGACCGTCTCGCGGTAGGGAGGAATGCCGCCGTAGCGCTCGACCGCGGAGGGGCCGGCGTTGTAGGCCGCCAGGGCGTGTTCGAGATGACCTCCGAAGCGGTCGAGCATGCGGCGCAGATAGCGGGTCCCGCCCGAGACGTTCTCGGCCGGGTCCCAGGGATCGTCGACCCCGAGCTCACGTGCCGTCTCCGGCATCAACTGCATCACCCCGATGGCGCCCTTGCTCGACAGGGCGGCGATGTCGAAGGCGGACTCGACCTGAGCCACCGCCTCGACCAGACGGCGGTCGAGGCCCTGGACCCGGGCCTCACGTGCGAACAGCTCGGCGAGGTCGCCCGGCGGATCGCGCCGCACGACGACGATGCCGGAGCCGGGTGAGGCGCTGGCGCGCGGCGAGCCACCACCGGTGATCACGAGCATGCCGTCGGCCGAGCGCGAGATCTTGATGCCGCTCTCGGTGGCGAGCGCCGTCGCGGCGCCACACAGCCACAACACCACGCACAACACCACGAAGGTGAGGTGGCCGGCGCGGCGCAATGCCCACCGACCGGCACGCAGGGCGCCGGGGACCGGACGGTCGGCGCAGCGACTCAAACCCCCGCCTCCACCTGGGCGAGCTGGCTGCCGATCGACGCGCGTGCAGCCGAGAAAGCTTCCTCGAGACGGGCCGGGTCCTTGCCGCCGGCCTGGGCGAAGTCGGGTCGCCCGCCGCCCGAGCCGCCGACCGCGTCGCCCATGGCGCGCGCCAGCTGACCGGCGTGCACCCGGCCCTCGAGGTCCTTGGTCACGGCGGCGAGCAGCGCCACCTTGTCCTCGCCGCGCGCGCCGACCACCACGACCCCGGAGCCGAGCTTGTTGCGCAGCACGTCGGCCAGGTTGCGCAGCTCGTTGCCGGGAGCGAGCGGGACCTCGCGCACCAGCACCTTGACGCCGTCGATCTGATCGGTGTCGTCCTCCGGCTCGCCGCCACCACCGGTCATCAGCTGCATGCGCGCCTTGGTCAGCTCCTTCTCGAGCTCGCGCAGTCGGGCGCGCAGGCCGGTGACCTCTTCGACCAGGCGCTCCGACGGCGCGCCCAGCAGCTGCTCCAGCTCCATCAGACGCTGCGCCTGATCGCGCTGCCAGCGCTCCGCCTGCTCGCCGGCCAGCGCCTCGATGCGCCGCACCCCGGAGGCGACGCCGCGCTCGGAGGTGATCACGAAGGGCCCCACCGCGCCGGTGTTCGCCACGTGGCAACCACCGCACAGCTCGAGCGAGATCCCCGGCACGTCGACGGTGCGCACCACCTCGGAGTACTTCTCGCCGAACAGCGCCATGGCGCCGGCATCCAGCGCCTCCTGCAGCGGCCGCTCGCGCACCTGCAGCGGCACCGATTCCCGCGCCCAGGCGTTCACGGCGCGCTCGATACGCACTCTCTCGTCGTCGCTCAGCGGCGCCGCGTGGGTGAAGTCGAAGCGCAGGCGCTCCGGATGCACCAGCGAGCCCGCCTGCCGGACGCCCTCGCCGAGCACACCACGCAGCGCCGCGTGCAGCAGGTGCGTGGCCGTGTGGTGCCGCTCGGTCGCCAGCCGCCGTTCGGCGTCGATCGAGAGGTCGACACGATCGCCCACCGTGACGCTCCCCTCCAGCACCTCCACCTGATGCACGAAGACGCCGCTGGCGTCCTTGTGCACCGCGTCGACGCGCAGCGCGGCGTCGGAGGAGGCGATGCGGCCGAGGTCGGCCACCTGACCGCCCGACTCGGCGTAGAAGACGGTGCGGTCGAGAACCAACGCGCCGCGCTGACCCGACTCCAGGCTCTGCGCGGCGCTGGCGCGGCCGTCCTGGAAGCGCACCACCCGCAGCACCTCGGCCCCTTCGAGCCGGTGCTGGTCGTAGCCTCGGAAGCGGGTGGCGGGCAGCTCGCCGTCGGCACGCAGGGCGGCGCCGAGGCCCTGCTGCGCGCCCTGCAGCTCGCTGGTGGCGCTGCGCGAGCGCTCGCGCTGCTCGGCGAGCGCCGACTCGAAGCCCTCCTCGTCGAGGCCGAGCTGCTCCTCCTCGGCGATCTCCCGCACCGTCTCGAGCGGCAGCCCGTGGGTGTCGTAGAGGCGGAAGACCACTTCCCCGGGCAGGCGGCGCAGACCGTCACGCTTGGCCGACTCGATCGCCTCCTGCACCTGGCGCGCGCCCGCGGCGACGGTGGAGAGGAACTTCTCCTCCTCGGCGCGGATGGTGCCGGCGGAGGCCCGGTGCGTCGCCGCCAGCTCCGGGTAGGTGGCGCCGAGGGTGAGCTCGAGCGGTGTCAGCAGATCGCCGAGGAAGGGCTCCTCGAGGCCGAGGCGCATGCCGTGGCGCACGGCCCGGCGCAGCACCCGTCGCAGCACGTAGCCGCGGCCCTCGTTGCTGGGGATGACGCCGTCGGCGAGCAGGAAGGCCACCGCCCGGATGTGGTCGGCGATCACCCGCATCGAGATGTCGCGCTCCTCGTGCTCGCCGTAGCGCACGCCGGCGCGCTCGGCAGCGGCCGCGAGCAGCGGCTGGAAGAGGTCGGTGTCGTAGTTCGACTCGACCCGCTGCAGCGCCGCGCTGACGCGCTCGAGACCCGACCCTGTGTCGATCGACGGGCGCGGGAGCGGCGTCATCGTGCCAGCCTCGGCGCGATCGAACTGCATGAAGACCAGGTTCCAGATCTCCAGGTAGCGACCGCTCTCCGAGCCCTCGAGGAAGGGCACCTCCGGCTCGGACGGCGAGCGGTCGACGAAGATCTCGCTGCACGGACCGCAGGGACCGGTCTCGCCCATGGCCCAGAAGTTGTCCTCGGCGCCGCAGCGGATCACCCGCGCGGCTGGCAGTCCCGAGATCCTCAGCCACAGGGACTCGGCCTCGTCGTCCTGCTCGAAGACGGTGGCGAAGAGGTGCTTCGGGGACAGGCCCCACCCCTTGGTGACCAGCTCCCAGGCGAACTCGATCGCCTCCTCCTTGAAATAGTCGCCGAAGGAGAAGTTGCCGAGCATCTCGAAGAAGGTGTGGTGGCGCGGCGACGGCCCCACGTTCTCGAGGTCGTTGTGCTTGCCGGAGACCCGCAGGCACTTCTGCGAGGTGACGGCGCGACGGTTCTCGGGCGTCTCGACCCCGAGGAAGAAGTTCTTGAACTGCACCATGCCGGCGTTGGTGAACAGCAGGGTGGGATCGCCCTGTGGGACCAGCGGAGCACTCTTGTGGTGCCGGTGGCCGCGGCTGGTGAAGAACTCGACGAAGCTCTGGCGGATGTCCTTGCTGTTCATGGCGCTGGTTCGGCACCCGCCGACTCCGGCTCGCGGCGGTCCGGCCCGGGGACGAGTGCGGGGAACGAGGGTCGGGCGGACCGTCCCGACCGCGCACGGACAGGCTTCGTGCTACCGCGAGCCGGCGTCCACGGCCGGCGGCGCGGACTCATCGTCCGAGCGGCGTAACTCCTCCAAGACGAGGAGAATAACACGCGTCGAGTAGCCCTTGCGAGCGAGGAAACGTCCGATCGACGCCTCCTCCGCGCCCCTGCCCGAGCGCGCCGCGGCGAGGTCGCGGGCCCGCCGCAGCTCGTCGTCGTCCGACGTCTCGGCGGCGGCCCGCTGGGCCAGATCCTCGTCGACCCCGCGACGCAGCAGCTCCTGGCGGATCCGCGCCGAACCCTCGCCCCGCCGACGCCGGCGCAGGGCGACGAACTCGGCCGCCACCGACTCGTCGTCGATCACGCCGTCGCGGCGCAGCACCGCCAGGATCTGCTCCACCTCCGTCTGCGGATAGTCGCGCCGCAGCAGCTTGCGCCGCAGCTCGGCTTCGAAGTGCGAACGCTGAGCGAGCAGCTGCAGGGCCTTGTCGAGGCAGCTGACCTCCTCACCCGCCACGGCAGATCTCCCTTGTGGCAGCCGGCAGCCGCGTCAGCGCTCGATCTCGAACTCTTCTTCGAGCATCTCGGAGGCCTCGAAGTCGCCCCCTCGGGGGCCGACCAGGGTGCCCTCCATCTGCGCCCGGGCCAGGTCGGCGGTCGACTGCACGCCCTCGAGCTTGAGCTTGAACTCGTCCGGGTTGCTGGCCCGCTTCATCGCGTCGTCGAGCGAGATCAGGCCGCCGGTGTAGAGCATGTAGAGGCTCTGGTCGAAGGTCTGCATGCCGTACTGGCTGGTGCCGAGGGAGATCTGGTCGCGGATGAACTTGGTCTTGTCCTTGTTCTCGATGCACTCGCGGATGTACGGCGTGGTGATCATGATCTCGGTCGCCGGCACCCGGCCCATCGAATCGAGGCGTGGCACCAGACGCAACGAGATGACCGACTTGATCACCTGCGCCAGCTGCAGCCGGATCTGCTTCTGATGGTGCGGCGGGAAAACCGAGATGATCCGGTTGACGGTCTCGGTGGCGTCCAGCGTGTGCAGGGTCGAGAACACCAGATGGCCGGTCTCGGCCGCCAGCAGCGCTGTCTCGATGGTCTCGTAGTCGCGCATCTCGCCGACCAGGATGACGTCGGGATCCTGGCGCAGCGCCGCGCGCAGCGAGCGGCTGTACTCGTAGGCGTCGACGTCGAGCTCGCGCTGGTTGACGATCGAGCGCTTGTCGCGGTGCAGGTACTCGATCGGATCCTCGATCGTGATGATGTGCTCGGCGCGGCTCGAGTTGATGTGGTCGATCATCGCCGCCAGCGTGGTGCTCTTGCCGGAGCCGGTGGTCCCGGTGCACAGCACCAGCCCGCGGCGCTCCTCGCAGATGCCCTCGAGCACGGGAGGAAGCATCAGCTCGCGCATCGACAGGATGCGGGCCGGGATCACGCGCAGCACCAGACCGATCGTGCCGCGCTGCTGGAAGACGTTGCAGCGGAAGCGGCCGAGGCCAGGCACCGAGTAGGCGATGTCGAGGTCGAGCTCCTCCTTGAAGCGCTGCTTCTGGCGCGCGTTCATGATGGAGAACGCCATCTGCACGGTGTCCTCCTGCATCAACCGCTTGAGCTCGTTCAGCGGCTTGAGCATCCCGTCGATGCGGATCACCGGCGGCGAGCCCACCTTGAGGTGGATGTCAGAGGCCTTGTTCTCGACCCCGATCTTGAGCACGTCGTTGATGTTCACGGCGCTCCTCCGCTGTCGACCGGCGCCGCGGGATCGGCTCGACGGACGGCGAGCCCGCCACGCCTGCGGCGCCACCGGTCATCCTACAGGAACGGTGGCGTGTGCGTCGGCGGCGGTGCTGCCGCTGGGCCGGGTCGACCGCCGGCACCAGGCGGCACGGCCTCAGCGCCAAGGGGCAACCAGCAGCAAGCCGCTCGCCACCAGCGCCGCGGTCTCCACCCGCAGCACTCTCGGCCCGAGGCGCATCGGCAGCCAGCCTCCCTCCCTCACTCCGAGGGCGTAGCGTGCGGCGAGCCGCTCCTCCTCGTGCGGCGAGAAGCCGCCCTCCGGGCCGATGACGAGGCGCATCCTGGCGGCGCCGCGCAGCAGCGCTGGCTCCTGCGGCGGGTGGCGCAGATCGAGGACCACGGTGGCCGGAGCGGCGGCGTCGGGCGCTTCGGCCAGCAGCTCGTCGAACCGTCGGTCGAGCTCGATCGCCGGCAGCACGCTGCCGCCGCTCTGCTCGAGCGCCGAGCGGGCGACGCGCTCGAAGCGCGCCTGCTGTCGGTCGGCGTAACGGTGCTGCGAGCGCTCGCTGTCGTAGAACACGATGCGGCGCACTCCCAGCTCGCCGAGCTTCTCGACCAGCCACGAGGCGCGCTCGGGGCGCAGCGCAGCGCACCACACCTCGAGCCGGAGGTCCGGCTCGGCAGCGACTAGCGCCTCCTCGAGCCGCAGCGTCGCGGAACTGCGCTCGACCTCCTCGACGACCGCGGCCCGCGAGCCGCCCCGACCGTCGACCACCCGCAGCCGCTCACCGACCGCCAGGCGACGGGCACGGAAGAGGTGCCGGTAGGCGTCGCCTCCGACGACGACGCGCTGGCCACCCAGCTGCTCCGGACCGACCAGCAGAGTCGCGACGAGACGGACCCGGTCGTCGCCGGCGAGCGGTTCAGAGGGCATCGCTCTTCCGCCGCGCCAGCACCAGGGCGATCCACTCTTCGCGCTGCGCGGTCTCGACGCACTCGAGGCCGAGGTCGCGCCAGCGTCCCTCGATCTCCTGCCGCTGCTCGCTCAGCACGCCGCTGAGCAGCAGCTCGCCGCCGTCGGCCAGGGCCGCCGCGATGGCCGCCTCCTGGCCCTCGATGCGATGAGGCAGCACGTTCACGGCCACCAGCTCGAAGCCGCCGCGAGCGCTCTCCCCGAGACACGCCACGGTGCCGCAGACCAGTTGCAGCGGCAGCCGGTTGCGCTCGGCGTTGCGTGCGGCGACGAAGCTCGAGCAGGGATCGATCTCCACCCCCAGAGCGGCACGGGCGCCGAGCCGCCGCGCCACCAGACAGAGGATGCCCGATCCCGAGCCGACATCGAGCAGGCGCGCTCCCTCGAGACGGCGCTGCTCGAGCAGGTCGACCATCAACCGGGTGGTGGGATGGCTGCCGGTACCGAAGGCCTGCTCGGCCGGCAGCAGGAGACGGTGGCGCTGCCGCGCGCCCGCACCCTCGGGCGGCAGAGCACGATCGCCGGCATCCGCCAGCCCGGCCGCCTCGGCCGGCTCGTCGGGATCGCGCGGATCGAAGACGAAGCGGGCGGTCGTGATCGGCTGCGCCCTGGCGCGGTACTCCGCCAGCCAGTCGCGCGGCGGCAGCTCGGCGACACCGACGATCCGACAGCAGCTCGCCTCGTCGCCGAGACCGTCCAGCGCTGCCCGCGCCCGCTCGCGGAGCCCCTCCTCGCCGCCGGGCCCCAAGGGCGGGAAGATCGCCTCCAGCGGCAGCCGGTCGCCGCGGGCCTCGAGGCGCTCGGCGAGCAGACCTCCGGCCGGCTGCACGCCGAGGCAGCCGATCTCGAACAGTCGCGCCGCGGCGTCGTCCTCCCAGCGAGCGTCGACCTCGAACCGCAGCGCCAGGTGGCCGCAGCCCGCCTGGGCTCCGCGGTTGGGTGACGCGCCCGCGCCGACCGCGGCGCTCGACCGCCGTCCTCGCCGACTCAGCGGAACAGCTCCTTCACCTTTCCCCACACCCTCTTGCGCCCCGAGCCGACGCGCTCACCGCCGATCTCCGCCAGGCGCTCGAGCAGCTCGCGCTCCTCCTCGCCGACCTCCTTCGGCGACGGCACGTGCAGGGCGATCTGCACCACGTGGTTGCCGCGGCCGCTGCGACCGAGTCGCGGGATGCCGTCACCGCGCAGCACGAAACGCTGGCCGGGCTGGCTGCCGGCGGGGACCTCGAGCTCGCGACGACCGTGCAGGGTGTCGACCTGGAGGATGCCGCCGAGCACCGCCTGCGGGTAGCCGATCAGCTCGAGGGTGTAGACGTCGGCGCCCTGCCGGGCGAATCGCTCGTGCTCCTCGACGTGCACCACCACGAAGAGATCTCCCGGCGGCCCGCCGCGCAGACCGTGCTCGCCCTCACCGGCGAGACGCAGCCGAGCCCCGGTGTCGACCCCGGGCGGGATCGTCACCTGGATCGAGCGTTCCTTCTCGACCCGGCCCTGACCCTGGCACTCGCTGCACGGGTCGCTGATCACCTGACCCTGGCCCTGGCACTGCGGGCAGGTGCGAGCCACGGTGAAGAAGCCCTGGGTGAAACGCACCTGACCGCGGCCGGCGCACCCGGCACACGTCTTCGGCGCCTCGCCGCCGGCCGAGCCGCTGCCCGAGCACCTCTCACAGCTCTCGAGGCGCGGGATGCGCAGCTCCGGCTCACAACCAAAAGCCGCCTCCTCGAAGGTGATCTGCAGGTCGTAGCGCAGGTCGGCGCCGCCCATGGCGCCACCGCGCCCGCGCCGCGGCCGCCCCTGACCGAACAGGTCGCCGAAGCCGAAGAGGTCGCCGAGGATGTCCGAGAAGTCGGTGAAGGCCGAGGGATCGAACCCGCCGGCGAAGCCGCCGCCGGAATGGCCGAACTGGTCGTAGCGTGCGCGCTTCTCGGGGTTCGAGAGCACGGAGTACGCCTCTGCGGCCTCCTTGAACTTCTCCTCCGCCTCCTTGTCGCCGGGGTTCTTGTCCGGGTGGAACTGGACCGCCAGCCTGCGGTAGGCGGACTTGATCGCCTTGACGTCGGCGTCGCGCTCGACCCCGAGCACTTCGTAGTAGTCACGCTTCACGACACTCTCCGGATGCGTCCGTGCACGACGGGCGCGGCGCCCGTGGTGGGCGGAGGACGACGCGCACGGCCCGGCCCAGACCGCTGAGCGCGCTTCCCGAGGCCGACCCGGGGCGACGCGAACCGCCGCCCGCGAGGTCCCGACGGCCTCCGCGCGCCGCTGGCGCCGGAGCCGGGGACGCTACTCGTTGGCCTCGTCCAACATCAGGTTCGACAGCAGGCGCGAGATCGAGTTCAGATCGAACATCGCCGCCTCCATGTCCACTCGGTCCTCGCTGCCCAGCGCGGTGCGCGCCTGGCCGAGGACCTCCTTGACTCGCTTGCGGTCCGAGTCGCGCAGTGCTTCGCCGAACTGCTCGAGGACCTTCTCGTTGGTGTAGACCATGCCTTCGAGCCGGTTGCGCACGCGGCGCAGCTCGCGCCGTTCGCGGTCGGCCTTGGCGTAGTCGGTCGCCTCCTGGACCAGGCGGTCGACCTCCTGCTGGCTCAGTCCGCTCGCCGGGCTGATCTGGATCGTCTGCTGGTGATTCGTCGCCATGTCGCGCGCCGACACCGTGTGGATGCTGTTCGAGTCGATCGAGAAGGTGACTTCGATCTGCGGCACGCCCTTCGGCGCCGGCGCCACGCCGACCAGCTCGATCTTGCCCAGCGAGCGGTTGTCAGCCGCCAGCTCGCGCTCTCCCTGCAGCACGTGGATCTCCACCGTGTCCTGGTTGTCGACGACGGTGGTGAAGATCTGCGACATCTTGGTCGGGATCGTCGAGTTGCGCTCGATCAGCCGGGTGAACAGACCGCCCTGGGTCTCGATGCCGAGCGACAACGGGGTGACGTCGAGCAGCACGACGTCCTTGATGTTGCCCTGCAGGATGCCGCCCTGGATGGCGGCGCCCATCGCGACGACCTCGTCGGGGTTGATGTCCGAGTTCGGCTCGCGCTGGAAGAGCTCCTTGACGATCCGGTGCACCATCGGCATCCGCGTCTGGCCGCCCACCAGCAGCACCTCGTCGATCTGACTCGGCGCCAGCCCGGCCTGCTCCAGCGCGTCGAGACATGGCCCGCGGGTCCGCTCGACCAGATCGCGCACGATCTCCTCGAAGTGGCCGCGGGTGAGGCTGCGCGACAGGTGCCGCGGACCGTGGTCGTCGGCCGAGATGAAGGGCAGGTTGATCGGCGCCTCCTCGCTGACCGACAGCTCGCACTTGGCGCGTTCCGCGGCCTCCTTGAGGCGCTGCAGGGCCATGCGATCGCTGCGCAGGTCGATCGAGGTCTCCTTCTGGAACTCCTCGACCAGCCAGTCCATGATCCGGCGGTCGAAGTCCTCGCCGCCCAGATCCGGGTCGCCGTTGGTCGCCTTGACCTCGAAGATCCCCTGCGACAGCTCCATGATCGAGATGTCGAAGGTGCCGCCTCCGAGATCGAAGACCGCGATGTTCTCCGAGCCGTCACGGCGGTCGAGCCCGTAGGCGAGGGCGGCGGCGGTCGGCTCGTTGATGATCCGCAGCACCTCGAGACCGGCGATCCGGCCGGCGTCCTTGGTCGCCTGGCGCTGCGAATCGTCGAAGTAGGCCGGCACCGTGACGATCGCCTCCTCGATGCGCTCGTCGAGGATCTCCTCGGCAAACGAACGCAGCTCCTGCAGGATGATCGCTGAGATCTCCTCCGGGCTGTACGAACGGTCGCGGATGCGGATCTTCACGTCGCCGTTGGGAGACTCGATCAGCGGATACGGCAGATGCACGTCGAGCGCCCGCTGCACGTGCGGGTCGTTGAACTTGCGGCCGATCAGGCGCTTGACCGCGAACACCGTGTTCTGGGGATTGGTGATCGCCTGGCGCTTGGCGATCTGACCGACGAGCCGGTCGCCGTCCTCGGCGAAGGCGACGATGGAGGCGGTGGTCCGGCTGCCCTCCCGGTTGGCGAGCACCCGGGGTGCGGCGACTCCTTCGACGACTGCCACGCAGCTGTTCGTCGTGCCGAGGTCGATGCCGAGAATCTTGCTCACCGAGTCTTCCTGGCCGGCTCACCGGCGCCTTCACATCCGGCGGGGCGGTCAGCTCCCCGCGTCCGCGTCGTCGTCGAGCGGCTCGTCGAACGCGCCGTTCACTTCGTCGTCGCTCGCGGAATCTCCCGCCTCGTCGCGTGCCGCCTTCCTGGCATTCCTGGCGGATTCCGACGGAACCGCCACGACGACCATCGCCGCGCGCAACAACCGATCGTGCAGGGTATAGCCACGCTGGTACTCGTCGACAACAGTAGCAGTCGCGACCTCGTCGTCCTCCACCCGGGAAACCGCTTCGTGCACCGACGGGTCGAAGCGCTCGCCCACCGCGGTGATGGGCTCGACTCCGGCACGCTCCATGATGCCCTCGATCTGCTTCAGGATCATCTCGACACCTCGCTTGAGATCGTCGAGATCTCCGTCGGCCTCCAGAGCGCGAGTCAGATTGTCGACTACCTGGAGGCAGTCGCGCAACACGCCCTCGGCGGCGTAGCGCTTCTCGTCCTGCCGGCTGCGCTCGGTGCGACGGCGGAAGTTCTCGTAGTCGGCCAGGGCGCGCAGGGCCCGGTCCTTCTCCTCCGCCAGTCGCCCTTCGAGCTCCTGGACGCGCCGCGACATCTCCTCGAGCTCGGCGGAGGCGGCTCCGGCCACCTTCGCGGGCCGCTCCGACTCCTGCCGATGAGCGGTCGGCGCCTCGGCGTCGCCTACGCTCGCCGCCTGCGCGGTCTCTGCGGACTCGGCTTCCGGATGGTGGCGCGCACCGACCCGGGCGTCCACGGCCTCGAGCGCCTCGCGCATGAGGGTCTCGGGGTCCGAGTCGGAGTCGTCTTCGAGATCGAGATCGTAGACGTCCTCGTCCTCTTCGACGGCGTCGTTGTGGGGATCCTGGTTCATGGCACTGGATTGGACCGCTCGAGCGCGGCCGGGGCAAGGATCGGCAGCATCCCGTCGGCCCACTGCGGTCGACGAACGCCGCTGCGGGTCGGGGTCCGGAACGAAGAGATCGCCGGCGCAGGCGCGGCCGCACCAGGCGAGCGGACACCCGTCGCGCCACTCCCTCTCCAGTCGCGCGGCGGAACCGCTCGGCGATTCCTTCGCGCGAAAATACCAGAGCCGGCAGCCGCTCGGCCAGTCGCCCGGAAGAGAAGGTCAGGAGCGACCCCTTGGCCTGGCCGCAACCGCCAGCAGCCGGACGAGCCTTGCCTAGCGCCACCGGCGCACGCCGACGGGGATCCTGCGGCCGCCGACCGTCGCGGCAGCGGCCTCAGATCCGCTTCGAGGAGCTCGCACCGGGCGGGCTCACAGCGTCCCCTCGAGAGCCGCGGTCAGGCGATCGCCGAGATAGTCGACCAGCGGGATCAGCTTGCCGTACTCCATGCGCGAGGGACCGAAGAGACCGATGCCTCCCACCGGCCTGCCCTCGACCAGGCAGCCCTTGACGATGAGCGAGAAGTCGAGGTCCGAGGTGAGGTCGCTCTCCTCGCCGATGTAGACACGCACCGCCTCACCTTCGATGCAGCGCCCGAGCAGCGCAGCGACCCGAGCCTTGTCCGAGAAGGTGTCGAAGAGGCGCCGGACTCGCCCGAGGTCGGAGAGCTCCGGCAGCCCGAGCAGGGCCTCGGTGCCCTGCACCGCGAGGTGGGGCGCCGATTCGACGTCGAGGCCCTGTTGGGCGAGTCGGATCGCCCGCCCCAGCAGCTGGTCGACCTGCGCCCGCCCGTCCGCCAGGCTGCTCAGCAGGCGGCGCCGGATCTCGGCGATCGAGTGGCCGGCGAAGGTCTCGCTGACGAAGTTCGACAACCGGATCAGCTCTTCGCGGGCGATCTCTTCCTCGACACGCACCACCTTGTTGTCGACGAAACCGTTCGCCGAGACCACGACGCAGAGCACCTTGTTGCCGGTCAGGGGCACGAACTCGATCCGTTCGACCGCCGTCTGCGCCACCTCCGGCGTCACCACGATCCCGACCTGCGAGCTGAGCTCGGAGAGCAGCTGAGACGCGAGGCTGGTGAGCTCGTCCTGATCGGCGCCGCCGCCGCTCAGCTCGGCGTCGATGAGTCGCATCGCGGCGGGCGAGGGAGACTCGGCCTTCATCAACGAGTCGATGAACAGATGGTACCCCTGCGTCGTCGGTACCCGGCCGGCCGAGGCGTGCGGCTGGCGCAGGTAGCCCATCTCCTCCAGATCCGCCATCGTGTTGCGGATGCTGGCCGAGGACAGCGACAGCACCCGGTCCTTGGCCAGCCGTCGCGAGCTCACCGGCTCGGCGGTGAGCAGGTACTGCTCGACGACACCGCGCAGGATCTCGCGATCGCGATCGCTCAGGGTCTGGGCGCTGTCGGAGCTGAGGTTGCTGTCGGTACTCTCGCCCACGGCGTGCTCTTGCGAACCGGAGCGCCGGCGACGGACGCGTCGCCGCACCCGATCCGGTCACGATCCTACCAGCGACCGGATGGTCACCCGTGCTCTCGACGGCCGGCGACGACCGGTCCGGCGCCGGGTGCCGGCCCTCGGCGCCGTTCGCAAGTCCCTGGCTCCCTGCGGCTTGCGGCCGACCGCGCAGGCACCGGCGTCGACGGCGCGTCTGTTGCCCCCGCCCCTTGCAACTGGTAGCCTCCTCGGTTGGACCGGGAGCCGGCTGCTGGTGGCGCCACGGCCGGCGGCGCCTGTCCGTCGGATCCCTCCGGCCACAGTCCTTCTACGAGACCGCCGCGTGGTTTTCTTCAACTACAGCACCATGCAGATGGCGGCCAAGATCGTGTACTACGGTCCTGGTCTGTGCGGGAAGACCACCAACCTGCAGCACATCTACAACCGCACGAGCAACGACTCGCGCGGCGAGATGGTCTCGCTCGAGACGGACACCGATCGCACCCTCTTCTTCGATCTGCTGCCGATCGACGTCGGCACGATCCAGGGGTTCAACACCCGCATCCAGCTCTACACGGTGCCGGGTCAGGTCTTCTACAACACCACCCGCAAGCTGGTGCTCAAGGGCGTCGACGGTGTCGTGTTCGTCGCCGACTCGCAGCGGGCGATGCGCAACACCAACATCGAGTCGTTCTCCAACCTCGAGCAGAACCTGGCGGAGATCGGTCTCTCGGTGAAGGAGGTGCCGCTCGTCCTGCAGTACAACAAGCGGGACCTGCGCGACATCCTCAGCGTCGAGGAGCTGAACGAGACCCTCAACCGCGAAGGCTGGCCCTACTTCGAGGCTTCCGCCCTGCAGGGCGACGGCGTCTTCGAGACCCTCAAGGGGATCTCGAAGCTCACCCTGCTGAGCCTCAAGCGCCGCATCGCCGAGATGCAGGCGAAGTCGTCGCCGGCCGGCAAGGCGGCGCCGCAGCAACCTCCTCAGCAGCAGGAGAAGCAGCCACAGCGGCCAGCGCGTGCTGCCGCGGCGGCGGCGAAGCCGGAGGCGAAGGCACCGCCAGAGCCGGCCCCGACGCCTCCGCCGGCCGAGACGGCCGAAGCCCTCGCCGGCGCCGACCGCGCCGGCCGGCGACCCAAGGTGGACATCCTCGCCGAGCTCGAGAAGATCCGCCGCCAGGCGCGGCAGGGAACCGCCCGCGAGCCCCGCGGCGGCGACGACAGCGCCACCGCGGGCGCCACCAGCGCCGACCGGTCGCCGGAAGGGGCGGAACGGCCGGCGGTCCAGATCAACGGCGATCGAGAGATCGAGCACGAGCTGCAGCTCTCCGTGCCGCGCCCCGACCTGATCCGGGCTCGCCGGGTCAGCGTCAGCTTCCGCATCGAGGACGAGCAGAGCGAGATCGTCGACAGCGTGGTGCAGAACTTCGACGTCGCCGACCCGGCCGACCTCGAGCACCTGCTGCTCCGCCTCAGCATCGCCTTGCGCAGCGACGGCTGAAGCCCACGGCTCGAGGGGGCTCGGCGCCTCCACGGTGCTCCACGGTGGCCCGCTGGCCGACCGGCGGCCCGGCCGAGGCCCTTTTCGCGTAGGCTGTCGCTTCATGAAGTGTCCCTTCTGCTCGGGTACGAAGGACCGCGTCGTCGATTCGCGCGAGAGCAAGGACGGCCTGACGATCCGACGGCGACGCGAGTGCCTCTCCTGCTCGCGACGCTTCACCTCGTACGAGCAGATCGAGGACATCGCCTACCGAGTCGTCAAGGCCGACGGCAGCAGGCAGGAGTTCAGCCGCAGCAAGCTGCTCTCCGGGCTGCTACGCGCCTGCGAGAAGCGCCCGGTGTCACTCAAGGCCCTCGAGGAGCTGGTGGACGAGGCCGAACAGCTGCTGCACGAACGCGAGGACCGCGAGATCACGACGCGGCAGCTCGGTGAATTCGTCATGGAGCGCCTGCGCGGACTCGATCAGGTCGCCTACGTCCGCTTCGCCTCCGTCTACCGCCAGTTCGAGCACATCGACGCCTTCATGCAGGAGCTGCGAAGCCTGCTCGAGCAGCGCCCTCCGTCGAACAAGAAGAAGGATTGAGGCCCTCCGCTCGCCGGCGGCGGCCAGCAGCGTCGCGGGCCACCGCGCCGACACACACCCGCCCGCTGCGGCGACGCATCGGCGGTCACCGCCAGCCCCGAGGCGCCTCACTGCACCCGATGGCGCACACCCGACGAGACAGATGAGCGAGAGCAGAGACAGCGGCCCGACCGAGTCGATCGTCATCTCCCCGGAGCCCTCGGGATCGCTGCAGAATCACGACGCCGACGACGGAGAGGCTTTCGACCTCGCATCGGTACCCGACGTGCTGCCGGTGCTGCCGCTGCGCGATTCGCTCGTCTTCCCCTACATCATCGTGCCGCTCTCGGTCCGGCGCGCCACCTCGCTGGCCGCGGTGGATCAGGCGCTCGCCGAGAGCCGCATCGTGCTGCTGGCCTCGTCCGCCGAAGCGGCGTCGAACGGGGGCGAGGAGGAGTCCGAGGAGATCGGGCCCCTGCACGAGATCGGCGTCGTGGCGCTGATCATGCGCATGCTGAAGCTCCCCGACGGGCGCGTCAGGGTGCTGGTCCAGGGGCTGTGCCGGGCCGGCATCCAGCACGTCAGCCAGACCCGTCCGTTCGTGCGGGCGCGCATCCGGCCGCTCGCGGACCAGGGCGCCTCACCGGCGCAAGGGGACGGCGAGGCGCGGGCTGCCGCGCCGAGCGAAGAGGAGGTCGAGGTCAACGTCCGCGCCACCAAGGATCTGCTCGAGCGGGCCGTGCAACTCGGCAGGCCGATCTCCTCCGAAGTGATGGTGATCGCCGCCAACCTCGAGGACCCCGGCAGGCTCGCCGACCTCGCCGCCAGCAACCTCGATCTCGGCCACGAGACCGGCCTCGAGATCCTCTCGTGCCTCGATCCTCTGCTCAGGCTCAAGCGGGTCAACGAGCTGCTCTCGCACGAGGTCCGCCTGCTGACCATGCAGTTCGAGATCGCCTCCCAGGCCCGCGACGAGATGGACCGCAGCCAGCGCGAGTACTTCCTCCGCCAGCAGCTGCGCACCATCCAGGAGGAGCTCGGCGAGGCGGGCGAGCTGGAGGAGGAGATCGAGTCGTACCGCGCCAAGGCGCGCGATCTCGAGCTGGGCGACGAGGCCGCGGCGGAGGTCGAGCGTCAGCTGCGGAGACTGGAGAAGGGACATCCCGACTCCGCCGAGAGCTCGGTGATCCGCACCTTCCTCGACTGGTTGCTCGGCCTGCCGTGGCAGCAGGTGACGGTCGACAACCTCGATCTCGAGCGAGCGCGCCGCGTGCTCGACGAGGACCACTACGACCTCGAGCGCGTCAAGCAGCGCATCCTCGAGTTCCTCGCGGTGCGCAAGCTCAAGCCCGATGCCAAGGGCCCGATCCTCTGCCTGGTCGGACCGCCCGGGGTCGGCAAGACCTCCCTCGGTCGCTCGGTGGCGCGGGCCCTGGGCCGACGGTTCGTGCGCATCGCGTTGGGCGGGGTCCGCGACGAGGCCGAGATCCGGGGCCATCGCCGCACCTACGTCGGCGCGATGCCAGGACGCATCCTGCAGGGACTCAGGCAGGCCGGCACCAGCAACCCGGTCTTCATGCTCGACGAGATCGACAAGATCGGCTCCGACTTCCGTGGCGATCCCGCCGCGGCGTTGCTCGAGGTGCTCGACCCGGCCCAGAACGACAGCTTCCGCGACCACTACCTCGGCGTCGAGTACGACCTCTCGCGGGTGCTCTTCCTGACCACGGCCAACCTTCTCGATCCGATCCCCGCCGCCTTCCGCGACCGCCTCGAGGTGCTGCGCCTGTCCGGTTACACGCTGCCGGAGAAGCTGCAGATCGCCACCCGCCATCTGGTGCCGCAGCAGCTGGTCGAGAACGGCCTCGACAGCTGCGGCGTGCACTTCTCGAGCGGCGCCCTGCGGCGCGTCATCCGGGACTACACGCGCGAGCCCGGCCTGCGCGAGCTCGAGCGCTCGATCGGCTCGATCTGCCGCAAGCTCGCCTACCGTCTGGCGACCGAGCCGAACGGGGAGCGCACCGCGAAGGTGATCGCGGGAGGGCGGCCCGCGACCGCGGGCAGCGGCAGCGACGAGGCAGCGCCACGGAGTTTCCGTATCACCGCACGCCAGATCCCGGGCCATCTCGGTCCAGCGCGGCACTTCTCGGAGGAAGCGTTGGAGGGCGACCGGGTGGGAGTCGCCACGGGTCTCGCCTGGACCGCAGCCGGCGGCGACCTGCTGATCGTCGAGGCGATCTCGGTGCCGGGCAAGGGCGAGCTCAAGCTCACCGGACAGCTCGGAGAGGTGATGCGCGAATCGGCCCAGGCGGCTCTCAGCTTCGTGCGCGGGCACCTGGCGCGTGAAGATCCCGCGACCGGCGGCAGGATCGACGAGATCGATCTGCACGTGCACGTCCCGGCGGGGTCGGTTCCCAAGGACGGGCCTTCGGCAGGCATCACGATCGCCGCGGCCCTGCTCTCTCTGCTGCTCGGCAGGGCGGTGCGTGCGGACCTCGCGATGACCGGCGAGCTGACCCTACGCGGCGACGTGCTCCCGATCGGCGGCCTGCGCGAGAAGATCCTCGCCGCCGACGCGGCCGGCCTGCGCACGGTGCTGATCCCCAAGGCGAACCTGCGCGATCTCGAGGAGATCCGCAGCACCATCCGCCGCAAGCTCCAGGTACGCGCCATCGCCTCGATGCACGAGGTCATCGATCTGGCGCTGCTGCCGAGGACGCCGCGGGACGGAGACTGAGCGATCATGGGCCGTCGACGAGGCGACGACGCGGTCGTCTCGACTCTCGTCGACGAAGACACCTTCGTCGACTGGCTACGGGACCACGGAGTGCCGGCCGGCGACGACACCGCATTCCTCGCCGCCGGCGAGCACCGCGCCGGGCTGGTGCTCACCACCGACTCGCAGCTCGAGTCGGTGCACTTCCCCGAGGATCTCGATCCCTGGCTGATCGCCCAGCGGCTGGTGCGGGTCAACCTCTCGGACCTCTCTGCCGCCGGATCGCGCCCCCGCTGGGCACTGTGCAACCTGAACGCACCGCCCGACTTCGACCGCGAGCGCTTCTTCGCCGGACTGCTGGCCGACTGCCGGCGATGGGGACTGTCGCTGATCGGCGGCGACACCTCGTCGGCGAGACAGGTCTCGAGCACCCTGACCGCGATCGGCGATCTGCCGCAGGGTCGCCGCCCCCTCACACGCGACCGCGCCAGGCCGGGAGATCGCCTACTGGTCGCCGGCAGCCTCGGCGAGGCCGCCGCCGGCCTGCTGCTGCAGCAGGCCGGCGCACGCTGCCACCGAGGCGCGGTCGAGCTCCCCGAGGGACTGCCGCAAGGGCTCGCTGCCGCCGCTCGCCGGGCGGTGCGTCGACACCGACTCCCGGTGCCGGACGTCGAGCTCGGACTCGAGCTCGCGCGACCTCTGTCGTCGGGCCGGACCGGCCGACGCGGGCCCGCGGCCATCGACCTCTCCGACGGCCTGCTCAAGGACGCGCACCGACTCGCAGGCGCCTCCGGCGTGCGCTTGCGCATCGATCTCGACCGTCTTCCCGTCGCGGCCTCGTTGCGCCGCCTCGCGCAGTATCTCGAGGTGACGCCGCTCCACCACGCCCTCAGCGGCGGTGAGGACTACGTGCTGCTCTTCTCGCTGCCGCCGGAGCACCCGGGCGCCACGGCCGGGCAGGAGATCGGCGAGGTGTGCGTGGGCAGCGGGCTGGAGCTTGTCCGCGGCGGCCGCGACGTCACCACCGAGGTGCTCGACCAGCTGCCGCGACTCGGCTGGGACCACCTGGCGGACGGCTGAGGGAAGGCCACAGCGGGCCGCGCCGGTCTTCCCGGCCGCGGCCCGCGAGATGCCTGGAGAGATGCCAGGAGGTGGAGTAGGGGTCAGCTGCGCCGCACGGTCACCGTCATCGGCGCCCTCAGCACCTTCACCAGCTCCTTGATCTGCTTCTCCAGAGCGCTGTGCGAGCGCTCGAGGGCGGCGACCCGGCCTTCGACGCCGCCTCCGCGCGCCGGTCTCTCGGCGCCGGTCCGAGCGGCGCTCTGGGCCTTCGGCTTGCGACCGCGCTTGCTGTTGCGACGCAGCTCCTGGAAGACCTCGACCGCCTCCGGGTAGTAGCGGCGGGTGCGGCCCTCGCCCTCGTGCGGCAGCTTGTCGAGGTGCAGCTTCACGTAGCGCAGCAGCGTCGGGTACGAGATGTTGGTGCGACGACCGATCTCCTGGAGCGAGAGCAGCCCCTCGCCGCCACCGCCCCTGCCCGCCCTGCTCGCGGAGGTCTTCTTCCTGCCCGCTCCGGCGCCGCGCGTGCGCCGCTTCTTCCCCGTCTTCTTCTTGGAGGACTTCTTCTTCGAGGTCTTCTTCTTCGAGGTCTTCTTCTTGCCGCCACCGCGCCGGCTGATGCCCTCCTCCTTCAGGCGCTCGAACACCGCCAGCGCCTCCGGGTAGTAGCGCTGCTTGCGGCCTTTGCCCTCCGAGGGGATCTGGTCGGCATGGAGCTTCTTGTACTTTTGCAACGTCGGCATCGAGATGCCGGTGCGCTTCGACACCTCGGTGAGGGTCAACAACTCGCTTCGCTCAGGACTCATGGTGGGTCTACCTCGAAGGCACGCGACCGACGAGAAGACCCCGGCGATCGGCGAAAGAAGACAGGATGCGGATGGCACATTTCATCCGCCACGCCCTCAAGGCTACAGCCGAATAGAAAAGTTCACAACCACCAGCCTGCTGGCACCCTCGGCGGGCCGTGCAGCCGGTCCGAGGCGACGACCGGGCGCCGCAGCGGACCGAGCCGGATCGAGCCGTGTCAGCGACACGGCGCGGTGACGCCGCCGGCGGCAACCGTGCCCGATGCGGCCGCGGGCGGGAGGCGGCGACGGCGAGTCGGCGCCAACGGCGACCCGGGCGGCCGACCGAGGGCCTGGTGCGCCGCTGTCGTCCCGATCCTCGAGCGTTGCGGTCGACGCCAGCGACGCGGTCGGCGTCAGTCGGTCTGCACGGCTCCCGGCTTGCGGATGAAGTGTCCGCCGGCCCAGACGATGTCCTGCTGGTAGTCGGTGGCGACGAAGCTGCCGACCAGGTAGAGGTTGTCGCTGAACTCGTTGTCGCTTCCCGGCGAGCGCACGCCGAAGGGAAGCACGTCCTCGTAGGACTCGCGTTCGCCGAACTCGAAGAAGTGGCCCCAACCGTCGCGGCGCGCCAGGTTGGTTCCGTAGATCGGGGTCAGGCGATTGAACAGGTCGTCGTACTCGAGCTCCTGGTAGAGGCCCCAGTCGAGCTCTGCCACCGCCTGGCCCGCCGCGGAGGCCGCCCTCTCGTCGGTGTACCAGGCGAACCACATGGTGCCGATCGACTTCATCTCCGACATCGTCTTCTTCTGCTTCGACTTCTGCAGCGAGTCGAGCAGGTTGGGGATCAGCAGGGCGGCGATGATGCCGATGATCGCGATCACGATCAGCAGCTCGATCAAGGTGAAACCGGCGCTCCGGGACCTGGATCTGCAACCCCTGATCGGCTGCTGGTGGTGGCCTTGCATCGGGAGCTCCGTGGAGGAAATGGGGGCGGCCGGCTGTCCTCGGGACGTCCCCTGACGACCTCGACCCGGCCCGAAGTGGGACCGATGCAAGCCGAATACCACCCGCTGTCGCGTCGCGCCGACGCTCCGCTGCACTGTTTCGGTGACGGTGAAGCCCAAACTCGGTCGCATCCAACGGTCGAAACCCGCCGAGCCGGTGCCATTCCACGCCAAAACTAGTCTTTCTCTTGACGCGGAACGGCATATCCCTCGACACGTTTGGTCAGCGGTGCCGCCGTCGGTCACCCGAGGGAGCCGCGACTGTCGTGCCCTGGACGGCGCCGGCAGCGCCTCACGATTCCGGGCGGGAGACTCCCAGCTGGCGGACGAGGTAGGACATCGCCTGGCGGGTGATGCCCAGCCTGCGGGCGGCTTCGGCCTGGTTACCGGAACACTCGGACAGCGCCCGTGCGAGCCGATCCCGCTTGATCCGCTCGAGCCACTCGTGCCAGGGCCCCTCGGCCTCGCGAGCCGACGACGCGCCGGCCAGTCCCAGGATGTCGGGCCCGATCTCGACGGTGTCGGGCTCACAGAGCGCCAGGGCCCGTTGGACCGCTCCTCGCAGCTCACGGACGTTGCCCGGCCAGGAGTGACTCCGTAACGACTCGAGCGCCTCCGGCGACAGCCGGCGCTCGTCGCCCGCACCGGCGAGCTCGGCGAGAAACGTCTCGGCGAGCCGCACCGCGTCGTCGCCGCGCTCGCGCAGCGGCGGCAGCGTCACCACCGCGACGTTGAGCCGGAAGAGCAGGTCCTGCCGGAAAGCGCCCTCGCGCACCAGGGTCTCGAGGTCGCGGTGGGTCGCGGCGATGACTCGCACGTCGACCCGGCGGATCGCGGTCTCGCCGACGCGGCGGATCTCGCCCTCCTGCAGCACCCGTAGCAGCATGCCCTGGGCGACCGGTGGCAGATCACCGATCTCGTCGAGGAACACGGTGCCTCCTTCGGCGCTCTCGAAGACGCCGACGTGCTGCCGGTCGGCGCCGGTGAACGCGCCGCGGGCGTGACCGAACAGATCGGAGAGCAGCAGGGTCTCCGAAAGGGCAGCGCAGTTGACCGCGAGGAAGGGCGCCGCGGCGCGAGGCGACAGCCGGTGCACCGCTCGCGCCGCCAGCTCCTTGCCGGTTCCGGTCTCGCCGAGCACGAGCACCGGGATCTCGCCGCGGGCGAATCGCCGCAGCTGCCGCGTCGCCGCCAGCAGGGCAGGGCTGTCGCCGACCATCTCCTCGAGCCGCCCGTCCCCTGGCGCACTGCCGCCAGAGCGCGCGCCGACGCCCGAAGGCGCGCCGATCCACTCGCACTGGCGCTCCACCGTCTCGACCAGCACCCGGCAGGCGGCGGCGGAGGGTCCCCGCTCGAGCCGCCAGACGCCACAGCGGCCGTCGATCTCGACCGCATCCACCGCCTCGCCGGAGGCCGGAGCCGGCCCCTGGCGCAGCACCCAGCGGCGCGAGCTGCCCTGCAGCGTCACCCCGAGCTCGCTGCCGGGCAGCCGCTCGAACCATTCGCGCAGTGCCGACTCGCTGGCTGGCGTCTGCTCGATGAGCTGCGCCAGGTGCTCCCACAGGGCCTCCCACCGACCGGACGGAGGCCGGCGCCCGGAGCCGTCTTCGTCACGTCGCTCAAGGCCGTTCGGCACCGCGGGGCGACTCTCGTCGCCCTCGCCACCGGCCAACGGCTCGGCCAGCCGGCCGGCGCCGCAGCCGACCAGGTGACGAGCAGCGCGAAGTCGCAGCTCGACGTCGACGATCTCGGGTGCGAGCCGGTGCACGAGCAGGACGAGTCGCGCCGCCCCGTGCGACTGCATCGAGCGGACCGCCGACGCGAGGAGCTCGCCGGTCGCGCCACCCGCTGCCACGGCGCGCCACAGCTCGCCCACTGCGCCTGGCGGACTGTCGCGCAGAGCCTCGGCCCGTCGCCCGGCCATCAGCCAGATCGCCGGGATCTCCTCCCGCTCCGCGGCCAGCGCCGGGATGCGGTCGATGCCCTGCAGCGCCTTTCCAGCAGCGGCTCCCTGACCACGCAGACCGAGAGCCAGGGCGCGCAGCGCCGCCGGTTCGCCGGGATCGCAGATCAGCTCGCCGCTGCCGCACAGATCCGCCTCGACCGTGTCGAGGACGTCCAGGCACTCGCCGAGCTCGCCGACGAGGAGATGCAGCCGAGCCCGGAGGATGCGGTCGTGCACGACGCCGCGACGGTTGTCCTGCGCCCGGCTCACCGCCTCGCAGCGTTCGACCAGGTCGGCGACCCCGTCGAAACGCCCACAGCGCATCCGGATGTCCGCCAGGTTGGCGAGGCAGAGTGAAGTGGCCACCGGCCCGTCGCAGCGCGACATCAGGCGGTGGGAGTGCTCGATCGCCCGCTCGGCCGCGGCGCGCTCGCCGGCCGCCCACCGCGCCGTCGCCAGATCGTTCCAAAGGCGCCCAGCCTCGAAGACGCGCAGCAGCCTCCGACTGCCGAGCGCCGACGAGATCTCCCGTGTCGCCTCGGCGGCGCGGCCGGAGAGCAGCAGGCGGGTGCCCTCGGCATGGTGCAACTGCCACGCGTGCTCCTCGGGTACGCCGTACGAGCGGGCCCTGTCGAGGTGCCTGGCGAAGCGTTCGGCATCGCCGAGATCGAGACGACCCCAGGCGGCGAGCAGGTGGGCGCGGCCGCGGTGGCGGCCACGTCCGGCGCGTAGCGAGCGGGCGATCCAGTCGCGCTGCCTCGTCCGGTCCTCGCGCGCCGCGAAGACCCTCTGTGCCACCTCGGCCAGCGCCAGGGTCTCCCTCGCTCCCAACGCTTCCCGCTCGAGGGCGAGCAGGGCGCGCTGGGCCCGGTGCAGCTCGCCGAGCTGGTAGAGGCAGGCGACGCCGTACATGCGTGCCCACACCCGGTCGAGTCGCCGGAAGCGATCCAGGGCGGCACGGAAGGCGCCCTGTGCGAACAGGGCACGGGCCTCCTCGTAGCGTTCCCGGTCGTTGACCGGCGGTGAACGCTCCCACGCCAGGGCGGCAGCGCGCCAGCGGCGCTCCAGGAACAGCTCGCGCGGCGGGCGCAACCGCAGGGACGGCGACGGATGCCACAGGTCGCGGGCGTCCTCGGCCATCGCCAGGCGCTCGGCATCGGCTGCGTCCGAGCTGCGCGCCAGCAGCTCGCGCCGCCAGTGGCGCGGTCCGATGATGCGGGGCCGGCCGCTGATTGCCGAACTGGCGACCAGCGCCCGTCGGTGCTCGGCGTAGCGCTGCGACCACAGGAAATCGGCCAGCACGAGCAGTCTCCGCACCACCCGCTGGGGACGCACGTCGGTGAGCTCCTGGCCCCAGTCGGACTGCAGGCGGCGTGCGATCCGGCGCGCCTCGCCGCGCCCGGCGACGCTGTGCGAGCCGCCGAAGAGCATCTGCAGCAGCTCGCGCAGCAGCTGCTGAGCGAGTGGACCGCGGCGACCGTCGCGGTGCAGGGAGACGACGCTCCGCGCCGGCAGCCCCAGCAGCACACCGGGCCCGAGGGTCGCCTCTGCCCACGCCCCCATCTCCAGATCCAGGCCGACCGAGCGCAGGTGGCCGAGCAGCGCCGCCCCCTGCAGCAGGAGGCCGAGGCGGTGGCGATCGGTCAGCCCCTGGCGCGCCGCCGCCAGCGGCTGCGCCGCGGGATCGGCCGCGGCGGCGAAGGCGGCATGCCGGATCGCGAGCGCGACACGCCCCCGCTCCGCGACAGCCCCGGGCGGCGGTGGCTCACGCCACGCTGGCCCGGCCGTGCCCACCCCTCGAGCCAAGACTCCCCCGATCGCCGCTGCGGGGCCTCCGAAGCACCACGACGCGACCCGCCCGGCCCTGCGCCGAGCACGGTCACGACACCGGTGGCGACGGTCGCTCCGCAGCTCCAAGACGACGTGAACGGATCACTGCATGGTAGCGCAAGCGCCCGGGCGGCGCCGCTTTGCGACACTTCTTGGGATGCGGCGCGAACGGACGAGAGGACGCCGCGGCGGCTCAGCCGAGCCCGAAGAGCTGCTGCCAGAAGGCAGGATACGACTTCGCGACAGTCGCCGGATCCTCGATCCAGAGCTCTTCGCGACGCAGCCCGACGAGCGCCAGGCTCATGGCGATCCGGTGATCGGAGCGTGGATCGATGTGCACCGCCTCGGCGGCCGGCCAGCGCCGCGATCGCGCCGGATCCCCTTCGATCACCAGACCGTCGGCGCGCTCCTCGACCACGACGCCGACTTTGCACAGCTCGGTCGCCATCGCCTCGAGGCGGTCCGATTCCTTGATCCTGAGATGGGCGGCGCCGCGGATCTCGGTGCGGCCGGGAGCGAAAGCGGCCAGCGCCGCCAGAGTCGGCACCTGGTCGGGCATCGACGACATGTCGACGCTGATCGCGGAGCGCACCCTGCCGCCGACACGCAGCACCTCGCCCGAGCCGTCGTCTGCCGCGAGCCACTCCAGCTCTCCGCCCATGCGCGAGAGCAGATCGAGGAATCCCCGATCGCCCTGGATCGAGTCGCGCCGCAACCCCGCGAGCTCGACCGGACAGCCGCTGATCATCGCCGCCGCTGCCGGGTAGGGCACGGCGGAGTCGTCCGCTTCGACCTGCACCACCCCCGCCGGCACCCGCGGCGCCTGCGCACCCGGGGTACGCCAGCCGTCGGCGGTGGCGACCGGAGTGGAGGCGCCCTGCCGCGCCATCGCATCGCAGGTGACCTCGACGTAGGGACGCGAGGTCAGCGCCCTCAGCTCGACCTCGATCGGCCGCGGCGAGAAGGCGCCCGCCATCAGCAGCGCCGACAGGAACTGACTCGACGAGCCCGCGTCGAGGCTGCAGCGCCCCCCGACCAGCGAGCTGCCCTCGATGGCGAGGGGCGCGAACCCGGCTTCGCCCAGGTATTCGATCCGCGCCCCGAGCTGACGCAGCGCGTCGATCAGCGGTCCGATCGGACGCTCGCGCAGGCGCGGCGTTCCGTCGAGCTCGAAGCGGCCGGCGACCACAGTCAGCGTCGCCGCCAGGAAGCGGAACATGGTGCCGGCATTGCCGCAGTCGATCCGGACCCGAGGCGGTCGCGCGTCTGGCTCGGGCGGTCGCAGGTCGAGATCGATCGCCCCGATGCGCCGATCGAGCACCTCGACGCTCCAGCCGGCGGCGACCAGAGCGGAGCGGAACAGCGAGGTGTCCTCGGCGTCCAGCAGGTTCAGCACCCGCAGTGGCGCACCACCCAGCCAGGCGAGGTTCAGGGCGCGGTGCGAGTAGCTCTTGGAAGGCGGTGGAGCGATACGTCCGCCGCGGAAGCGATCACCCGGCACCCTCAGGGGGTCGGGCAGGCGCGACAGGTCGAGCCCCTCGAACCGCGGTCTGCCGGAACTCGCCATCATGCGGCGTCCCGATCGCCCTCGACGACCGCGGCGGAAGGGCCGCGGCACGGCTCGATCGCGACGCAGGCCCCCCAGCGCGGCCGCTCGTCGTCGAGCCAGAGCAGCGCCGGGGTCTGGTACCAGGCGTCGACCACCCGCACGCTTCCGGACGTCAGGGGGCGTTCCCAGTCGCAGTGGAAGTGGCCGAGCAGTACCGTGTCGTGACCCTCTCGGAGTCGCCTCGCGGCGAACGCCTCGATGGCACGACGCGGCAGCTCGCGCCGATGGCGGAAGTTGGTGCGGGCGAGCCTCCGCTCGGTGCTGTGCACGATGAAGCGCGCCAGCGGCCCGGGGATGCGGTGGAAGAGGAAGCGGCTGGCGGCGCTCTTGGAGAGCCAGCGCCAGAACAGGTAGGCGCGGTCCTCGCGGTTGATGCCGTCGCCGTGCACCGCCAGATAGCGCCGGCCGCCGCTGGTGAACCGATGCTCGGACACGACCTGGTCGAAGCGGGCGGCGTAGGGGCTCTCGGCGAGGAAGAAGTCCCTGTTCCCCTCGATGTACACCGACTCGATACCGCGCTCGCCGAGGCGCTCGATCGCCGGCATCATCTCGGCGATCTGCCGGGTCTCGTAGCGGCGGTCGCCCACCCAGACGTGGAACAGGTCGCCGAGGAAGACCACCCTTCGGCACTGCGCCCGGCGCAGGTCGTCGAGTTGCCGAGCCAGTGGACCGGCTTCGCCTCCCGGTCCGCCGAGGTGGGCGTCGGCGACCACCACGACCGCTCCGTCGGCCACGGAGTCGACGGAGGACCCACGGCTCTCTGCGGCCTGCGCCCGGCGCTCCGGCTGCCCGGCTGGTCCTGTCCCCTGATCGACGGACACGCGGACTCCTCAGGGGCGGCCGAGCGAGCGCATCGGCAGAGACATCGTCAGCGGCGTAGTCAGCAGCGTCGCCAGAGGCGTCGCGGGAGGCGTCGGCGGATGCATCACAGGATCCGCAGCGAGGGCTTCTTGCGACTCTCGGTCCCCTGCACCACGGCTTCGGCGATCGCGGCGAAGACCTCCCGGTGCACCGAGGCCGCCTGCTCTTCGGGCTCGGCGACGACCGGTCGGCCGGCGTCGCCGCCGCTCATCACCGCCGGATCCAGGGGCACCTTGCCGAGGAACTCGACGCCGAGCGCCTCGGCGGTGCGCTCGCCGCCACCAGCCTTGAACACGGCGGTCTCCTCGCCGCAGTGCGGGCAGACGAAGCCCGACATGTTCTCGACGATCCCGAGCACCGGGACGTTGACCTTGCGGAACATCGCCAGACCCTTGCGGGCATCGATGAGGGCCACGTCCTGCGGGGTGGTGACGATCACGGCACCCGACATCGGCACCTTCTGCGTCAGCGTCAGCTGGGCGTCCCCGGTTCCCGGCGGCAGATCGACGATCAGGTAGTCGAGATCGCCCCAGCGCACGTCTCCCATCAGCTGCTCCAGCGCCTTCATCACCATCGGGCCGCGCCAGATCACCGGGGTGTCGACGTCCAGCACGAAGCCGAGCGACATGATGCGGATGCCGTAGCGTTCGAAGGGCAGGAGGCGCCCCGCCTCGACCCTGGGCTTGTCGTCGATGCCGAACATCATCGGCACCGACGGACCGTAGATGTCGGCGTCGAGCAGTCCGGTGCGATGACCGAGCTGGCCGAGTCGCACGGCGAGATTGGCCGCCACGGTCGACTTCCCGACCCCGCCCTTGCCGCTCGCCACCGCCACGACGTGGCGCACCCCCGGCAGCAGGTCGGAGTCCTGAGCTATCGCCTTCTGCTGGGCCTGGCGTGGCGCCGCGACCTCGATCTCCACCCTGTGACCGCCGAGGCCGTCGATCGTCGCCAGGCGCTTCTCGATCTGATCGCGGATCTGGTCGCCGGCGCCGGGATTGTGGGTGGGAATGCGTAGACGCACCAGCGCCTCGCCGTCGCCGGAGACCTCGATCCGCTGCACGAAGCCGAAGGAGACGATGTCGCGCGTCATGCCGGGGAAGGTGACCCGACGCAGCTCCGCGACGACGCGCTGCTCCAGGGCGTCGGAGTCTGGGGTCTCAGCCACGCTCCACCGTCCCGCGCCGCGGCTGCGGCGGCCGATCGAACCGCTGTTTCTCTCTCTGTCTCGCTCGCTGCATCGGGGACCTTCCTCGTCGCGTCAATCGCCTTCGCCCGCCGCGCGTGCCTCAGCCACCGCGCTGCGGTCCCTGCCGTTGCGCCGCCGCGTCGGTCGCAGCTGGTGGGGCGGCCGCCGTGCCCTGCTCCGCATCGTCGGCCGCGTCGGACTCGGCGGGCTCGGCGACATCGGAAAGGGAAGCTCCCGCCAGCCCGGCGATGCGGTGCCGCACCTCGTCGACCAGCTCCCGGCCCACCCGGGCGCCGTCGCCTCGCGGCATCGGGATCGGCTCACCGTAGCGCACCCGCACCCTACCCGGTCGCACCAGCAGCGAGCCCTTCGGCCGGATCCGGCGGGTGCCGTCCAGCCCGATCGGCACCAGCGGAACACCGGCCTTCTGCGCGATCACGAAGCCGCCGCGGCGGAACGGCAGGATGCGGCCGTCACCAGACCTGGTCTGCTCCGGGAAGATCAGTATCGATGTGCCTGCCTCGAGCTGGCGCACCGCCTCCTCGAGCGATTCGCGGGCGCGGCCGCGGTCGCCACGATCGACCGGAATGAAGCCCATGATCTTGAGCGACCAGCCGAACACCGGGATGTGGAACAGCGAGCGCTTGGCCAGGAAACGGGTTCTCTCGGGCAGCGTCCACAACAGCACCGGGATGTCGAACAAACCCTGGTGGTTGCACAGGAACACGTAGACGGCGTCGGGGTCGAGCGGGCGCTCGAAACGCACGTCGAGACGGATGCCGCCGGTCAGCAGCAGCCCGCGTGCCCAGAGCCTGGTCGCCAGGCTGGGACCGGCGACCCTCGGCCCGAGGATCCCGGTCAGGATCGCGATGCAACCGAACACCGCCGTCCCGAAGAACAGGAACAGGTTGTTGGCGAGCGTCGCGAGCAGGGTCGACATCGATTCGCAGGGAGATCTCGCGCCCACGGCCCGGTGAGGCGCTGTATCGGAGTTCTTCCGGGCCCTCGCGGAGCGAACAGACAGCGCCGGCCGGCGCGAGCGGTGGCGCTACTATGGTTCGGCGAGACGAAGAGCCGCGGGGCACGTCGTCACCGGGAGCGACGGCAAACTAGCACCTCGGGCGGAGCGGTTCCACCGCGCCCGCTCCGCCGCTACGATGACCGCCGCTCCAGAGGGGGTGGCGCCGCGCAGCGCCCTCGGTGTCGCCGGAGCAGCCCGGCTGGAGCCCGAGTGCGACCTTCGGTATTGGAGAGCCGTGACGGATGCTCACAGACCTCAGACGCGCCACCAGCGAGGTCGGGGCGATCGCCCTTCTGACCGTGCGCGCCTTCCGGGCCCTGCTCACCCCGCCCTTCGAGCTGCGCCTGTGGCTGCACCAGATGGAGCAGCTCGGCGTCATGTCGCTCGCCGTGGCCAGCGTGACGATGATCTTCACCGGCATGGTGCTGGCTCTGCAGACCGCCTACGGCCTGCCCGAGCTGGGGGTGAAGTACTACATCGGCACCGTGGTCTCGAAGACCCTGACGCGCGAGCTCGGACCGGTGCTGATCGGCCTCATCGTAGGAGGCCGCATCGGATCGGGAATGACCGCGGAGCTCGGCTCGATGAAGGTCACCGAACAGGTCGATGCGCTGCGCTCGATGGCGGCCGACCCGGTGAAGAAGCTGGTGGCCCCGAAGCTCGCCGCTAGCCTCGTGATGCTCCCCGTGCTGACCATGATCGGCGACGTGCTGGGCATCTTCGGCGGCATGGTGATCTCGGTTTACGAGCTCAACGTGGCGATGGGCGTGTACCTGAACGACGTCACCAGCACCCTCGACCTCTCGGACCTGGGCAGCGGCCTCGGCAAATCGGTCTTCTTCGCCTACTTCATCACCGTCATCGCCTGTCACAACGGCCTCACCGCCGAGGGAGGCGCCGACGGGGTGGGCCGGGCGACCACCAAGACGGTCGTGTGGACCTCCATCGTCATCCTCGTTTCCGACTTCTTCCTCACCAAGCTCTTCTATATCCTGGGCGGGTGAGCGGGCTGTTCAAGATCCGGGGCCTGACCAAGCGCTACGGCGACCGCACCGTCCTCGACCGGATCGATCTCGACCTCGAGCGCGGCGAGGGTCTGGCGCTGCTGGGCAGGTCGGGCACCGGCAAGAGCGTGCTGCTGCGTCAGCTCAACGGCCTCGAAGCGCCCAGCGAGGGGACCATCGAGTTCGACGGCCAGTGTCTGTCGAGCCTCGACGAGCGCCAGCTCGCGCCGATCCGCAGGCGCGTCGCGATGCTCTTCCAGTCCGGCGCGCTCTTCGACTCGATGACCGTGTTCGGCAACATCGCCTTCCCTCTCCTCGAGCACACCGACATGGACGAGGACGAGGTGCGCGAATGCGTCGCCGAGAAGCTGCGACGGGTCGGTCTCGAGGGCATCGAGGACCGCATGCCCTCCCAGCTCAGCGGCGGCATGCGCAAGCGGGTGGCGCTGGCGCGCTCGCTGGCGCTCGACCCCGAGGTCGTGCTCTTCGACGAGCCCTCCACCGGGCTCGACCCGATGACCGCGGCCTCGATCGCCAGCCTGATCGAGTCGGCGCGCCGCGACCTCGGCGTCACCTGTGTGGTGGTCACCCACGACCTGCCGCTGGCCAGGCGGACCGGCCAGCGGGTCGCCTACCTGCACGAGTCGAAGTTCCGCTTCATCGGCACCTGGGCCGAGGCCGAAGCCAGCGACGACCGCCACCTGCACGACTTCCTCGAGGGCCGGGAGGAAAATCATGCAGCGTGAGGCGAACGTCGGCCGCATCGGCCTGACGGTCCTCGCCGCGCTGGGGCTCTTCATCGCGGCGATCTGGATGATCGGGGACCAGTCGAGGCTCTTCACCTCGAAGGTCGAGTACACGGTGCAGTTCCGCAACGTCGGCGGGCTCGCCCCGGGCAGCCCGGTGCAGCTCAACGGCGTCAATGTCGGCCAGGTCGAGGACATCGTGCTACCCGACGACCTCAACAAGCAGGCGTTGCAGGTGCACATCTCGATCGAGAGCCGCTACTCGGCGCGCATCCGTCGCGACTCGTTGGCGCGCATCAAGAGCTTCGGCCTGCTCGGCGACAAGTACGTCGAGATCATCTCGGGCTCGGCCGACAGCGAGGCGATCGCCGATGGCGGCGAGATCCCGACCGCCCGGCAGACCGACGTCGACGCCCTGATCCAGAGCGGCGAGGACGTCGCCGACGACCTGGTGTCGACCGCCAGGTCGCTGTCGCGCATCCTCGCGCGCATGGACCGAGGCGAGGGAGTGCTCGGCGAGCTGGTGAGCGACGAGGGCAGCCAGGCGCTTTCGGAGCGGATCAACGGCATCGCCAGCAGCCTCGACCGCATCACCGCCAACCTGGATCGGGGCGAGGGCACTCTCGGGCGGCTGCTCGCCGACGACACCCTCGCCCTCTCCCTGGAGTCGACGATGGCCCGGGCCGACCGGGTGCTGGCGTCGTTCGAGGATGGCGAAGGGGTGCTGCCGGCGCTGGTCCACGATCCCGCCTACAAGGAGCGGCTCGACCGGGTCCTCTCGGAGACCGAGGCCACCGCCAAGGAGCTCGGCGCCATCGCTGCCGAGCTGCGCGCCAGCGACGGTCTGCTGCCACGGCTGCTGCGCGATGAAGAGCTCGCCGACCAGTTGCTCGCCGAGATCCGCTCGGTGCTCGACTCGCTCGACAGCATCGCCGGCAAGCTCGACCGCGGCGACGGCACCGCGGCACAGTTGATCAACGATCCGGCCGTCTACGAGGCGGTCAACGACATCCTGGTCGGCATCGACGAGTCGCGGATCCTGCGCTGGCTGATCCGCAACCGCCAGAAGGCGGGGATCGAGAAGCGCGCCGAAGAGCTCCAGCAGTCGCTCGACGAGCAGCCCTGAATCCCACGCTGCCGCGACCCGTTCGCAGCGGCGACGCCGGCGAGCCCAGCCGAGGGCGGGTGCGCTAAGGTCCGCCTGCGCCCCGGAGCCGGAGCCGCTCCGGGCGACGAGCCGCGGCGGCGCGGCGCCCGGGATGCGCCGTCGTCGTGCGGCCATCGACCCTGGCACGTCGTCCGGCCCTCCCGATCCGCATCTCCTCGGAGCTCCTCGATATGAACATCTGTGTCGTCGGCAGCGGCTACGTCGGTCTGGTCACCGGCGCCTGCCTGGCCGACTTCGGAATGAACGTCACCTGCGTCGACAAGGACGAGGGCAAGATCGCCCGTCTGCTCGACGGCGAGATCCCGATCTACGAGCCCGGCCTCGAGGTGCTGGTGGCGAAGAACCGTTCGCGCGGTCGGCTGCACTTCTCGACCGACGTCGGAGCCGGAATCGACGAGGCGCTGGCGATCTTCATCGCGGTCGGCACCCCCCCGCGCGAGGATGGCTCGTCGGATCTGACCTTCGTGCGCCAGGTGGCCGAGGCGGTGGCGAGTCGCCTCACCTCGTTCAAGGTGGTGGTCACCAAGAGCACGGTGCCGATCGGCACCGGCCAGATGATCGAGAAGATCCTGCGCGACGGCGGCGGTGACTCGGCCGACTTCGCGGTGGTCTCCAACCCGGAGTTCCTGCGCGAGGGCTCGGCGATCGACGACTTCCTCAACCCGGACCGCCTGGTCATCGGCAGTCGCGACGAGCGCGCCATCTCGGTGATGCTCGACATCTACTCGCCGCTGCGCACCGCCGACGTTCCCTTCGTCGTCACCAACGTCGAGACCGCGGAGATGATCAAGTACGCCTCCAACAGCTTCCTGGCGACCAAGATCTCGTTCATCAACGAGGTCGCCGAGCTGTGTGAGCGACTCGGCGCCGACGTCGAGGTGGTGGCGCGGGGCATGGGGCTCGACAAGCGCATCGGACCCCAGTTCCTGCACCCGGGGCCGGGCTTCGGCGGCTCGTGCTTCCCCAAGGACGCGCGCGCCCTCGCCCACATCGCCCGCGAGCAGGAGATGCGCTTCGAGATCGTCGAGACGGTGATGGCGGTCAACGAGCGCATCAAGCTGCGCATGATCGACAAGATCGAGGCCGCCACGGGCGGCCTCCCGGGCCGCAAGATCGGAGTCCTCGGGCTCTCCTTCAAAGCCGAGACGGACGACATGCGAGAGAGCGCGGCGATCCCGATCATCCAGGGCCTGCTGCAGCGCGGCGCCTCGGTGCGCGCCTACGATCCGGCGGCGATGGACACCTGCCGCGACCTGTTGCCACAGATCGACTACGCCGCGGACGCCTACGACTGCGCCAACGGCGCCGACGTCCTGGTCATCGTCACCGAGTGGAACGAGTTCCGGAAGCTGGAGCTGCGCCGGCTGAGCGCGCTGATGCGGCGCAAGGTGATCGTCGACCTGCGCAACCTCTACGAGCTCGAGAAGCTCGGCGAGGCGGGCTTCGCGTACCACTCGATCGGCCGGCGTCCGGTCGGCGCCGGAGGCACCTCGTGACCACCACCCTGGTGACCGGTGCCGCCGGCTTCCTCGGCTCGCACCTGTGCGACCGGCTGATCCGTGAGGGCCACCGGGTCGTCGGACTCGACAACTTCCTCACCGGGCATCGGCGCAATCTCGCCCACCTCGACGGCAACGACCGGTTCCGTTTCATCGAGCACGACATCTCCAAACCGATCGTCGTCGACGAGCCGATCGACAACATCCTGCATTTCGCCTCTCCGGCGAGTCCGATCGACTATCTCGAGCTGCCGATCCAGACGCTGAAGGTCGGGTCGCTCGGCACCCACAACACGCTGGGGATCGCCAAGGCGCACGGCGCTCGCTACCTGCTCGCGTCGACCTCGGAGGTGTACGGCGATCCCCTGGTCCACCCGCAACCGGAGAGCTACTGGGGCAACGTCAACCCGGTCGGACCACGAGGCGTCTACGACGAGGCGAAGCGCTTCGCCGAGGCCATGGTCATGGCCTACCACCGCTTCCACGGCCTCGAGACGAGGATCGTACGGATCTTCAACACCTACGGGCCGCGCATGCGCCGCCGCGATGGCCGGGTGGTGCCGAACTTCATCCGCCAGGCGTTGGCGGGCGAGCCGATGACGGTCTACGGCGACGGGTCGCAGACCCGCTCCTTCTGCTACGTCAGCGACCTGGTCGACGGCATCCACCGGTTGCTGCTCAGCGATACCGCCGAGCCGGTCAACATCGGCAATCCTGCGGAGATGAGCATCCTCGAGTTCGCCCGTGCCATCGCCGCCGCCGTCGGCGCCTCGGAACGGATCGAGTACCGCGACCTGCCGGTCGACGACCCACGCACCCGCCAACCCGACATCACCCGCGCCCGCCAGCTGCTCGGCTGGGAGCCTCGGGTGCCGTTGGCAGAGGGGCTGCGCCAGACCATCGCCTACTTCCGCGAGCTCGCTCCCGAGGCGCCCGACGGGCCGGGCGCGAGCGGCGACGAAGGGGCTGCAGGGGCCACAGAGACCGTAGAGACCGCCGAGCGGCCTCGGGAACGCCGGTGAGGGCGGGGATGAGTCGCCAGCTGGATCAGGCCTGCTCTCGCTGCGGTGAGCGGCGCGAGGGCCTGCAGCGGGCGCCCTACCCGGGAGAGCTGGGAGAGGAGCTCCTGCAGCGGGTCTGTCGATCCTGCTGGGACGAGTGGCGGGAGATGGAGGTACGGGTGATCAACGAGCTGCGCCTGAACTTCATGGATCCCGCCGCGCAGGAGAAGCTGGCGCGACAGCTGCGTGCCTTCCTCTTCCCGGCCGATCCTCCGGCAGACGAGTGAGCCCCGAAGGTCCGGCCCGTGCCGGCGGTCGGGGACTGTGGATCCGCATCGGCGTGCTCGCGGCCGTCGCGGCCGCCGGCTACGCCCTGCTGCAGGGGCCGCTGTCGGGGCTGCGCAGCGAAGAGGGCTGGCTGGCGCTGCTCGCTTCACTGCGCGAGCTCCCGGCGGCGCCGCTGCTGGTCGTCGGGACGTGCACGGCTCTGTGCCTGACCGGCCTGCCGATCACGCCGATGATCCTCGCCACCGGGGCGATCTTCGGCATCTGGCCGGGCAGCCTCTACAACTTCGCGACCCTCTGCATCGGCGCCGCGATCGGATACTGGCTCGGCAGGACGGCACTGCGCGGCACCACCGAGCAGCTGTTCGGCGATCGCCTGACCACCCTGCGCCGATTGCTCGGTCGGCGTGGCTTCTGGAACCTGGTGCGCATCCGCTACGTGCCGATCCCCTATCTCTTTGCCAACCTCGGCCTGGCCGCCTGCGGAGTTCCCTGGCGTCCCTTCATGCTGAGCACGGCGCTGGCGATGCTGCCGATCGCCATCACCTGGGCGGCGCTCGCCGGATCGATCGTCCAGGCCGGCACCGGGGACCGCAGCGCCGGTCTGCGCAACATGATGCTGGCCCTGGTGCTGCTCTTCCTGCTCAGCTTCCTGCCCAGCCAGGTGCTGGCCTGGCGTCGCGGCTTGCGCTACCGCGACCTGCTGGCCCGCCGCGCCGCTCGCGACGGCTCCTGAGAGTTCGGTCAGATCGTGTCGCCGGGACGGGCCATGGCACGTTCGACCTCTGGCAGGTCGATCGACAGCACCCCGCCCTCGGCCGCGGCCGGAGGATCGATCTCGAACGGCCTGACCACCTGGCGGAAGATCTCCCGCAGCGCCCTGGCGCCGATGCGCTTGCGCCTCGCGGCGGCTTCGGCGATCCGTTGCGCCGCGCTGGGCGACAGGGCCAGATCGACACCGTAGGCCGCGAAGTAGTCGCGCGCCAGCAGATACGGGGAGTCGGGCGCCTCGAGCAGGATCTGCACCAGGTCGCCGGGGCGCAGGTCGTCGAGCAGGACCACCGACTCGTAGCGCGACAGGAACTGCGGCGACATGCCGTAGGCGAAGAGATCCTCGGGTCGCAGCCAGTCGCGCAGCCGGAAGGGCAGCTCCTCGCGCACGCTGGTGCCCTCGACGACCGTCACCGGTTGCAGCGCGCCGCGGTCGGCGCCGACCGTCACCCGGTCGTAGACCGCGTCGTAGAGGCCCTCGAAGGCACCGCCGGCGACGAACAGCAGCTGGCGCGAGTCGATGTCGACCCGGCCCGAACCGAGCCACTCGGGCAGGTCGACGGGCACCGATTCGTTCTCCATCAGGGTGAGGAGCGACTCCTGGGCGCGAATCCCGGCGACGTTCGGCTCGCCTTCGACCTGGGAGCGGATCTTGTCGACCTCGTCGACGAATACCACGCCACCGGAGATACGTTCGCAGAGCTGCTCCAGCGTCGCTTCGGGACCGAGCACCGTGCGCGCCTGTTCGAGCAGGCCCAGCAGCACCACCTGACCCGGACGTCCGCGCTCGGCCTCGCGTCCGAGCACATTGGCGTGCAGTCGGAGCACGATGGGCCGCTCCCCCGGCGCCGGCGCAGCGACCGCGGCCGGCGACTGGAGCGCCGGCCGTTCTCCGAAGTAGTGCTCGACCGCCCGCATCAGGGTCGTCTTGCCCATGCCCGACGATCCGATCATCAGGATGTTGCCTGCGTGCACGCCGCTCAGACGCTTGGCGAGAGCGATCGCCACCTCGGCGACCGCCTCACGCTGGCCGACGATCCGGCCGGACAGCTGGGCGGCGATCTGGCGTGCGGTCGGCGGGGCCGAGCTCCTCTCGCCCGCCGCGTCACGGGTTCCGGTGGTCGCCGTCTCGTCCATCTCCGGGGCTCCTCCCTCGCTGCGGCTGCACGCTGATGCGTCGCCTCCTGCTCCGGCCGGCCGCGTCGCGACCAACGCCTCAGCGCGGGGCGCCGAGCGGCAGCACCGGGGCCAGCTCGACCAGCACCTGGTCGTAGAGACGCTTCGAGAGCGTCCTGAAGGTCTCCCGATCGTAACGCTCGGGGCTGGCCGAGAGCTCCACCCGGCTGCCGCCCTCGGCCCCCACGGTGACCTTGACCCGCACGTCGCCCCAGATCAGCGACCATCCCGGCGTCACCTCGACACGCCGATCGAAGGCCACGCCGAGCTCGCGCAGGGCATCGATCACCGCGCCGAGGACCCGGCCCTCACGCACCTCGTACTCCTCCTCGGGCAGCCGGAAGAAGGACTTGAAGTGCTCCGGAGGAGGCTCGTAGCCGTCGGTCTCGAGCAGCTTCTGGAAGCGTGCCTCGTCGAGCAGAGACTCGAACGAGGGGTCGGTGCGCAGTGCGATCCGGGAACGCTCGTCGAGCGCCACCGCCTGCTCGAGCAGTCCGATCGCCTCCTGTGGGCGATCGGCGACGGCGTGGTTCTTGGCCACCAGCAGGAGCGCCTCGAGCTGGTCCGGCGCCAGTTCCAGGTAGCGCCGGAAGTGGCCCTCCGCCTTCTCGGCGTCTCCGGCGAGCAGGTATGCGGCTCCCAGATTGATGTGGTTGTCGAGCGCCTCGGGGTCGAGCTCACGGGCGCGCTCGAAGCCGGCGATCGCCTCCGCATAGCGTCGCTGGGAGATCTCCAGGGCGCCGAGGGTGAGCCACCCGGGGCGCAGCTCCGGGTCGATCTCGAGCGCCTGTTCGAGATCGGCCCTCCCCGCCACGGGGTCGCGGAGCATGAAGTGAGCCTCGCTGCGAGTCAGCAGCACCTCGGCGCGCGGACGCCGCGATTTCGCGGCCAGCCCGTCGAGGATCCGCAGCGCCTGCTCCGGCTCGCCTGCCTCGAGTCGCGCCCTGGCGTCGGCGAGCGACTCGGCGGCCAGCGGCGACGCCGCCAGCAGCACGACCGCGCCGCCCAGCGCCACGACACGACGGATTCCTCTGGCCAGCGGCCGACGGCTCATCGGGAGCCTCCCGGGAACGGCGGAACCGTCGGCAGCGAGTCCGGCTGGCGTCGACGCTGGGTGGCGGGATCGAAGCGGTCGCCGCGCTCGAAGCGCCGGATGCGATCGTCGACCCGGACGAAACGGTAGGTGCGTTGCGGTCGCTCCCCATCGAGGCCCGGCTCCGCCTTCTTCGGGTAGCGCCAGACCTCGACGTCGGGATCGCGCACGTCACGGAACTCCTCGTACTCGATCATCTCGGGCTCGCCGTAGAGCACGAAGATGGTGCCGCGGTCGCTGCGGCCGCCGGCATACACCCCCTCCGCGAAGCGCTTCTCCGCCTCGGCGAAGCGGCGTTCGTAGAGCTCGCGGATGGCCGCCTGACCAGGCTGCTGCCAGAACTCCTCGATGAACTGCGCCGCCTCCTCGTCGGCCTCCAGCAGCAGGTAGGCGGAGCGCTCCTCCTCGCTCGCGATCTCACCGATCGCGCCGACCAACCAGTCGGCGTACTGGGGTCCGAGGAACGGGTTGATGTTCTCCGGCTGGGCGTTGGCCGCCTGCGCTGCTGCGACGACGAACGCCACCAGGGCGAGAGCGACCTGGGCTGCGGTCCGGCACCCGGGCCGCGGCTCGAAGTCGGTGGAACGTGTCGGGGCTCCCGTGCTCATGGCTCGCATCTCAGGCAACCTCTCCGCCGGCCGTCGACTTCCCTCAGGCCTTGCGCAACAGGTCGAGGAACTCCTCGCGGATCGGGCGCTCGTGGAAGATGCCGCGGATCGCCGATGTCACCGTCTGGGCGCCGGCCTTCTTGACCCCGCGCATCTCGACGCAGAGGTGGCGGGCCTGGATCACCACCATCGCCCCCAGCGGCTCGAGCTCCTCCTCGAGGAAGGTGACCACCTGCTCGGTGAGCCGCTCCTGCAGCTGCGGACGCTTGGCGTAGAACTCGAGGATGCGCGGCAACTTGGACAGGCCGACGATGCGGTCTCCCGGTACGTAGGCGATGTGCGCGTGGCCGTAGAACGGCACCAGGTGATGCGAGCACATCGAGTAGAACGGGATGTCGCGCTCCATCACCATGGCGCGGTAGTTCTCCTCGTTCGGGAAAGTCGTGATCCTCGGCCGTGCACCCTCGCGCAGGCCGTGGAACATCTCGAGGTACATCTTGGCGACCCGCTGGTCGGTGTCGCGCAGGTTGGGATCGCCGAAGTCGAGCCGCAACTCCTCGAGCAGGGCCCGGACGTGCTCGGCCAGCCGCTGCACGTGGGCCGGGCTGCCGTAGTCGTCACGCGCCGCCTGCTCGTCCATCCCCTGTGGGACGACGATCTCTGCGGCGCGGGTCATCGATCGTTCGTTGCTCATCGTCTCTCCGCGGAAGCGCCTGCCGTCGCGGCGCCGGTCCCGTCCGGCGTCGCCGCACTGGCCCGGAAGTGTATTGAACCCGTCGCCGGAGCAGCCGCTCAGCCCTCGCTGCCCGGGCCCGGGCAGGCGGCGCACCAGCTCGCCTGCTGGCCGCTGGTCTCGCCGATGGTCAGTTCCAGCCACTCGATCGCCGCTGGCAACCGGGGCGCCAGCAGCTGCCAGAAGTGACGCGAGAGCTCCTCGATCGTGATGTTGCGCAGCGGCAGGCGCAGCACGTCCGCGGCAGGGAAGCAGTAGTGCCGCTCGGCGAAGTGCAGATGGGTCTCGCCGTCACGCTCGTCGATCTCGAGCAGCGTGCAGCGGGCCGGGATCAGCACTCGCTCGTCCAGCTCGGAGCAGAGCGCCCGAATCTGTCGCTTCACCGGCGCCACGTCGACCAGGAAGCCGAGGGAGTCCAGGCGGCGACCACCCAGTCGCGCTCCGACCTGATAGTTGTGGCCATGCAGCAGCTCGGCGTCGTCGTCGCCGAAGATGGTGAAGTGGGCCGACGAGAACTTGAAGTCTTCCTTGGCGAGGCTCAGCCAGATCGTCGGAGGCGGCGCAGCCGCCCCTTCTGCCGTGCCTGGCGCGGCCACTGTCCCACTCACCGGCGCTGAACCTCCGTCACCCATCTGCTCCCGCTCCGTCGCTCCCACCCTCGCCCCCACCCTCACGGCGGCGCAGCGCCGCCACGCACTCGAGATGCGAGGTGTGAGGGAACAGATCGACGAACACCAGCCTCTCGACCCGATAGTCGCGATCGAGGCGCGCCAGGTCCCGGGCCAGCGTCGCCGGATCGCAGGACACGTATCGCAGCTGCGGCGGGGTCAGATGCAGCAGCGAGCGCATCGCCCCCTTGGACACGCCGCTGCGAGGCGGGTCCAGGACCACCAGCTGTGGCTGCTGCTGCTCACCGCGGCGCACAGCGCCGACGGCCTGGCGCAGGAAGGACTCGACGTCACGCCCCACCGCCTCCACCCGTCCGGCCCGACGGCGTACGTTGCGGCGCAGATGACGCAGCGCCGCACGGTCGCCTTCCACCGCGACGACGTGGCGCACCCGATCGGACAGCGGCAGGGTGAACAGCCCGACGCCGGCGTACAGGTCCCACGCCAGCTGCAATCCGCCGTCGGCGCCGGCATCCCGATCACCATCCCGGTCGCCCGGCGCGGTCGACGGGCCGATCGACTCCAGCGCCGCCTCGACGAGAGACGCTGCGAGCCCACGGTTGCTCTGGAAGAAGCAGTGGGCGTCGCAAGCGAGCCGGTAGTCGCGGCCGCCGACGCGGTACGAGATCTCGACGTCGCCGCGCGGCAGGGCCGGCAGCAGCGGCGCCGCCACCCAGCGCCCCCCGTCGCCGGCGAGCAGGTCGATGCGCTGCGGCACCGACTGCCTGGTATCGCCTTCCCGATGGGAGCGCTGCACCTCTTCCCAGCGCCGGCGCACTGCCGAGCGCACTTCTCCGAGTGCCTGCTGCAGCGTCTCGTCGAGCACCAGACAGTGCTCGACGTCGACCACCTCGTGGCCACCGCGGGTCCGAAAGCCCACCTTGGGCGGACGCGAGCCGGTCGCATCCGCCGGCTCCGTGGGCGTTGCTGGCGATTCCACTGACGGGGGCGCCTCGGGCTCCTGGCGTTCGGTGTGCAGCTGCGCCCGCGACCGATAGGCGCTCGACTGCCCCGAGACCAGTCGGGGCTCGGGCAGATCGCGCAGCTTGCCGATCCGGTGCAGCGTCTCGAGCGCCGCCTGGGCCTTCAGAGGCAGCTGCCGCTCGCGGCGGATGTGCTGCAGGTCGCAGCCGCCGCACTCGGCGTAGTAAACACACGGCGCCGCCACCCGGTCGGCACCGGCTCGCAGCACCTCGACGACCCGCACCCTGGCGTAGTCGGGCCGCGACTCCACCACTTCGACCCGCACCTTCTCCTGCGGCGCCGCACCCTCGACGAGCAGCGGGAACCGCTTCCAGAAGGCAAGACCGACTCCGCCCTGCACCAGGCGCTCCACCTCGACGTCGACGGTGCCGGCGGACTCGATCGCAGGGCGTGCGTCGGCCAGGGAGCGTCGTTCGCGCCGGTCCGCCCCACTCGTTCCCCGCCGCTCGGCCGGCTCGCCCGGTCGGTCCTGATCGCCGCTGCGCACCCGGGAGAGTGTAGCCCGGTCCTTCATCTGCCACCTGCAGGTCCGCGGAGACAGCCCGACCGGCTGGCGCCTCTCGCGACGATCTCGAGGGAGTCCGGCCCAACCCCCGCCGCGCTCAGACCTCGCGGTACAGCCAACGAGCGATCGGCTGGATCCGCTCGTGCACGGTCTGCCAGTCGGGCTCGATCCGCCACAGGGTGGCAGCGATCGACGACAGCAGCGAGTTGCCGTCCTGGGGAGTGAAGCAGAAGCCGTAGACCTCGCGGGAGCGACGCACCGACAGGGTCGGGATGGACACCACCGTCTGCGACAGGATGCGGCCGTAGTAGCCGTGATCGCGGCCGAAGCTGAAGATGAGGTTGGCGTCGCGCTTCTCGGTCAGGGCGACGCGCGGATTGCTGCGCAGTCGGCCGATCACGTCGTCGACACTGGTGTCGCGGGTCATCCGCAGCTTGAACCAGATCGAGTGCATGTACTGGGTGTTCAGCTTCACCGCGCTCGAGTAGAGGTCGAGGTCGAGATCGAGGGTCGCGAACAGCCGGTGGGCGTCGCGCGCGTGGTGGGTCCCGAACTCCTCGTCCTCGTGCCTTCCGACGTTGGGCGAGGGAACGAACTTGTCGCTCTGGGTGATGTCGTTGGCTCGCCGCATGCAGACGAAGTTGGCGTGGTCCAGCGAGTACGAGCCGTCCTCCTCGGCGCACAGCGTCTTCACCAGGGTGGTGATGTTGTGCGTGTTGCACGAGACGATCTGCACGAAGCGGTCCCGCTCGTAGTCGAGGGCCTCGTCGTTGACGCCGCGTGCATAGGGAAGCCCGAAGCCGGATTCGGATCCCTGCGCCAGAAAGCCCACCGGTCCGTCGAGGTCCTCGTAGGTCTGTTCCTTGTGCCGGTTGCCGGCGGGTGTGCAGTCGATCACCACCGACGCACGCGCCACCGCCTCCTCCTCGGTGTACGAGACGGTGTGGCCGAGGCCCTCGAAGTCGGCGACGCGCTCTTCGCTCACCGCCAGCTTGGCGCCGCGCGACTGCAGGTGGGTCAGGCGCGAGCGGTCGGTGACCAGCGGCGTCCGCTTGTGGAAGGTCACCTCGTCGATCCCCATCGGACCGGCGAAGTCGGTGAACAGGCCGATCAGCGGTTCGCCGATCGTTCCGGTCCCCACGACGTGCACGATTCGGCTCATCTCAGGCTCCTGGACCAGACAGTTCCCACCCGTGCCCGGGGCGGTGGCGACACCGAAGCCTCAGCGGCACGCGTGGGGTGTGAACGGATTGCGGGCGAGCGGGTGGCGACCGGCCTCGGCAGGAGGCCGGCGGTGCGTCGACGCGGACCGGCTCGCGGCAGGGCTCGCGCGGCGCGAGCGGCCGGAAGCTAGCACACGCCGAACACGAGCGTCCGGGAATGGCCCAGGGACGCTCGGCGAGGCACAACGACGTGCGCAACGACGCGCGGTGCTGGCAGCGAGGACTCTCAACCGACTGCGCAGACGACAGGCAGCTCAGTCGCCGGAAGGCTCGGCCTCGGCGCCGGCGTGGCGGCGTCCTCCCCGCCACGTGGGGTCGCGCTGCGCGTACTCGTCCAGAGAGCTCGGCACCTCGACCAGGGTCCGACTCCGCTCCGGCTCGCAGACGCCGTTCTCGCACTCGTAACGGTAGACGTTCCACTCGGCGCCGCCGGAGAACCCCACCAGAGTCTGGTACTCCCCGCAGTGACCGCAGCGGATCGACAGGTTGCGGATGTTGATCGGTGTCAGACCGCCGACGTCGACGCCGCCATCGTCACTGCCGCTCGACGAATCGACCACGTCAACCGCCCTGGCTCTCGACCGGCACCTCGAGCGCTCCCTTCAGAACCTCCGAGAGCTCGGCGCGGCCACGGATGCCGGAACGGGAGAAGACGGTCTGGCCCTGGCGATCGAGGACGATCACCGTCGGCAGGCCATAGACGCCGATGGCGGAAGAGCGCTCTCCGCTCTCGTCGAGCAGGACGGGGTACGGGAAGGGATCCCGCGACACGTACTCCGCCACCGTGTCGCGACTCTCACCGACGTTGACGGCGAAGAAACGGACGTCGGCACCGGCGAAGTCCTCGAGCACGGTCTCGAGCACCCTGGCCTGAGCCCGACACGGATTGCACCAGCTCGCCCAGAAGTCGAGCAGCACCACCTGGCCGCGCTGCGCGGCCGGGCCATCGACGCTGCCATCGAGTGTCGGCAGGGTGAGCTGGGACAGCAGCCTGTCGGCGCTCGCCGGCGCCGCCCCTCTCCGCCCGAGCCACCACCCGACAGCCGCGGCGAGGACGACCAGGACGCAGGCCAGGAAGGCGAAGACGACCCGTCCGCCGCCGGCTGTGGAGGCAGAGGGGGAGCGCTGTGCACCGCGAGGCTCCTCGGGTGCTGCCTGGGAGTGGGGATCTGGCATCGCAGAGCGTCAGGGAGCGGTGGCCCACCCATGCCCTGGTCGGGCAGGAGGGCGGTGCGCGCCCGACGGCGTCCGCGATGGTGACACAAACGAAGCCCGAACGCGGGCCGCGCCCGATCCTCGATGGCTCGGGCCCGGTCCGTCGTCCGGCGGCGGTCCCGCTCAGGGGATCCGCGAAGGGTCCAGGCTCACATGCTGGCCGTCTTCTTCTTCGCGGTCTTCTTCCTCGCCGTCTTCTTCTTGGCCGTCTTCTTCTTGGCGGCCTTCTTCTTGGCCTTCTTCTTGGCGACCTTCTTCTTGGCTACCTTCTTCTTGGCAGCCTTCTTCTTGGCCTTCTTCTTGGCGACCTTCTTCTTGGCTACCTTCTTCTTGGCAGCCTTCTTCTTCGCCTTCTTCTTCTTCGCCTTCTTCTTGGCGACCTTCTTCTTGGCGACCTTCTTCTTGGCGGCCTTCTTCTTGGCTACCTTCTTCTTCGCCGTCTTCTTCTTGGCAGCCGTCTTCTTCTTGGCCGTCTTCTTCTTGGCCGCGGTCTTCTTCTTGGTTGCCATCGCTTCAGGTCTCCTCTGCCTCACACGGGCACTGGGGTTGACGAATCCTCTCGCGAGAGAGAACCAGCGGCTGGGCACGACGCCCGCGGAACCTCGCCCATCGAGGGATCCGCCCGAAACCTGCTCGTCAGTTCTCGCATTCGAGGCTTGGCGACCTCTCTCGCAGCCGCCGCTTTGCTTCGCGTCGACACGATCGTGGTTGCCTTGCAGAACCTCACCGACGACTTGTTTTTTGCGGTTGCTTCACGCACCGTACAGAATGCCCAGAACGATGTCAAGCAGAGGCCACAACATCTAGTGGTGGCCCTCCGGCACACCACCACAGCGTCCTCCGAGCCACTACGGTTGGGTTCGACCACCGAGGTCCCGATGAGCAATTCCAAGCCTGACGAGAAGCCCTTCTTCGACGCCGGCGATCAGGGCGAGACGAGGCCCGCGCCGGGCGAGTTCCCGTACACCCGCGGGCTCTACGCCGAGATGTACTCGAAGCGCCTGTGGACGATGCGCCAGTACGCCGGTTACGCGAGCGCCAAGGAGTCGAACGAGCGCTACCGCTACCTGCTGGCGCAGGGCACCACCGGCCTCTCGGTGGCCTTCGACCTGCCGACCCAGATCGGCTTCGACTCCGACTCCGACTCGGCCCGCGGCGAGGTCGGCCGAGTCGGGGTCGCGATCGATTCGATCGACGACATGCGCACCCTCTTCGAGGGCATCCCGCTCGACCAGGTGACGACGTCGATGACGATCAACTCGACGGCGCCGATCCTCCTCGCGCTCTACCTGGTCGTCGCCGAGGAGCAGGGCGTCGACTGGCAGGAGATCGGCGGCACGGTGCAGAACGACATCCTCAAGGAGTACGCGGCGCGAGGCACGTACATCTACCCACCGCAGCCTTCGCTGCGTCTGGTCACCGACCTGATCACCTTCTGCGCCGATCGGGTGCCGCGATGGAACCCGATCTCCATCTCCGGATACCACATGCGCGAGGCAGGGTGCACCGCAGCGCAGGAGGTCGCCTTCACCCTCGCCAACGGCCTCTGCTACGTCGAGCAGGCGCTCCAGCGCGGCGTCGACATCGACTCGTTCGCGCCGCGTCTCTCGTTCTTCTTCAACGCCCACAACGACTTCCTCGAAGAGGTCGCCAAGTTCCGCGCCGCGCGCTCGCTCTGGGCCGAGCTGGTGCGGCAGCGCTTCGCGCCCAAGAATCCCCGATCCACCTGGTTGAGGTTCCACACCCAGACCGCCGGCTCCACTCTCACCGCGCAGCAACCCGTGAACAACGTGGTCCGTGTCGCCATCCAGGCACTGGCTGCGGTCTGCGGCGGCACCCAGTCGTTGCACACCAACGGCATGGACGAGGCCCTCGGCCTGCCCACCGAGGAGTCGGCCCGCACTGCGCTGCGCACGCAGCAGATCATCGCCCACGAGTCCGGGATCGTGCGCTCCTCCGACCCCCTCGGCGGTTCCTACGCGATCGAGGCGCTGACCGATCGGATCCGCGACGAGGCGCTCGGGCTGATCGCCGAGATCGAGCGTCTCGGCGGCGCGGCGAAGGCGATCGAGCAGGGATACCAGCAGCGCGAGATCGCCGACGCCGCCTACCAGCATCAGCTCTCGGTCGAGAAGGGCAGCACCGTGATCGTCGGCGTCAACCGCTTCCAGAGCGAGCGGGAGGAGCCCTTCGAGGTGCTGCAGATCGATCCCCGGGCCGAGCAGGAGCAGATCGATCGAGTTCGCGCGTTGCGCCAGCGACGCGACGCGGATCGGCATCGCTCGGCGCTCGAAGCCCTCGACCGGGCCGCGCGCGAGGACGCCAACCTGATGCCGCCGATCCTCGAGTGCGTGCGCTGCGAGGCGACCCTGGGCGAGATCTCCGACGTGATGCGGGCCGTGTTCGGGCTGCACGAGGAGGGGTTCTAGGACCGGCATGCGAGCACCGCCGGTGTGACGTCACACAGCGAGACGCACGCCGCGAAACGCGCGGCCGCGGGACCGAGCGCCAGCAGCGGCACCGGGTTGCGGGTGTGGCGCCGGTGGTCGGTCTCCTCGATGTTGCCGTGGTCCGAGACCAGGACCACGGTGGCGCCCTGTGCGTCGATCGCCGGTGCGACGCCGCTCAGCAGCGAGTCGATCCGAGCCAGAGCCTGCCGCGGCGACAACTCGGTGCGACCGTGTCCGACGAGATCGGTCAGGAAGGTCTCGTAGAGGACGAGCTCGTGATCGCCGAGCAGGTCCGCCAGGTGACGACCCGCCTGCTCGGCATACACCGGACCGAGCCCGATCGGTCTCTGGCTCGGCGGCGCGGAACCTCCGTCCTCGTCGGCGTCGGTCGTGTCGGCCGCCTCCAGCACGGCGAGGAAGAGGTCGCGCTCGACGTCCCAGGAGACTGCGTCGCCCCTGGCGAGATCCGCGAGCCCGCGGCGCCGCAGGCCGGCGTCCTCGGCGCAGCAGACGGTCACCGACCGCCTGGCCCGACGTCGGGCCAGGCGCTCCTCGTAGAGCGGCGAGAAGGCATTGGCGAAGGCCACCCGATCGCCCCTGCGCACCGAGGCGGTGAGCAGGTTGTGCCTCGCGATGAGCTCGCGCAGTCGGCCGCCGGGGAAGGCGGGAACGTGGCGGCCGACGTGGCCTGCCGCGTTCTCGCCGGTGAACAGGGCCGTCTGCCCGGTCGCCGACTGCGGCAGCCCCTCGACGCCGAGCGTCGCGTCGAGCGCCCGCAGACAGACTCCGGGTCGGTCGAGTGGCGCCGTTCCGCTGACCAGGCGGCAGCCGATGCGCTCCTCGAGCCACGGCATGTGGCCCTCGGAGAGCGGGTTGTCGGAGCTCGGCGGAGCAAGGCCCAGACCGTCGACGAAGAGCAGCAGCAGCGGCTCGCTACCGCGCCCGCGGGCCCTGGCGGTTCCAATTCTCATCCGCCATCTCCACCGGCCCGCGCCCCCGGGCTTTCGCTATTCTCTACAGGCATGGATGACGGACCGAAGAGCGACGGCGGCGAGAAGGCGCCGAAGAGCGCCTACGAGCTGGCGCTCGAGCGGCTGGAGCGCGACGGTATCGCAAGGCCGAGCGCCACCTCGCTGAGCGCCGAGACCAAGGCGGCGATGGCGGACGCCCGCAGCCGCGCCGAGGCGCGCGTCGCAGAGCTCGAGATCCTCCACCGCAAGCGCCTGCGAGAGATCACGGATCGCGAAGAGCGCGACAAGGCGGAGAGGAACTTCCGCGCCGAGCGCGAGCGCATCGAGAGCTCCAGGGACCGCGAGCTCGAACGACTTCGAAGCGGTGGGTGATCCTCTGCGGCCCGGCGCGCCGCTCGCTCGCCGCCTTCGCCGCCCGAGCTGACACGTCCCGCCGCGGAGCCGACGATGAGCGTACGGGTGGACAAGTGGTTGCAGGTGGCGCGCGTGTTCAAGACCCGCACCGCCGCGACCCGCGCCTGCACCCTCGGCAGGGTGTCGGTGAACGGCGCTCGCGCCAAGCCGCACAAGACACTCGAGCTGGAAGACACGGTCCAGGTCGAGATGAAGCACGGCTGGGAGCGGATCCTGATCGTCAAGGAGCTGCGCGACAAGACGCTGCCGAAGGAGCAGGTGAGCCGGATCTTCGAGGACCAGAGTCTGCCTCGTCCCCAGCTCAGCGAGATGGAGAAGCAGCAGCGGCGTCCGCCGGTACAGCGAGATCCCGGCGCTGGGAGACCGACCAAGCGCGATCGCCGACGCCTCGACAGGCTGCGCGGCTGAGCGTGGCGGTAGCCGAGTTGTGCCCGCAGCCCGGCAGCGCGAGGCGCCAGCAGTGACGCAGCCGCGTCAGCCGCCCGCAGCCGGCGCGCTCCCGCCACACTCGTCAGCGGGATCGCCGCCTTCGCGCCCCCTCTCCACGGCGCCCCAGATCCGCCGCATCCTGCACTGCGACATGGACTGCTTCTACGCCGCCGTGCACATGCGCGACGAGCCGCGTCTGCGCGGCAGGCCGGTGGTCATCGGCGGCCCCGCGAACGGGCGCGGCGTGGTCGCAGCAGCGAGCTACGAGGCGCGGCGTTTCGGCGTGCGCTCGGCGATGCCGTCCGCCCAGGCCGCGCGTCTGTGCCCCGACGCCGTGTTCCTGGCTCCCGAGTTCGACCGCTACCGCGCCGAGTCGCGCCGGGTCTTCGAGGTCTTCGCTGAGTTCACCTCGCTGGTGCAACCGGTTTCGATCGACGAGGCCTACCTCGACCTCACCGGCGAGCTCGATCGCTGGGGATCGGCGACAGCGGCGGCGCGCGAGATCCGCCGGCGCGTCTCCGAGCGGCTCGGCCTGACGGTGAGCATCGGCGTCGCACCGAACCGGTTGGTGGCCAAGATCGCCTCCGACCACGACAAGCCGGACGGGCTCACGGTGGTTCGCCCTGAACAGATCGAGGCGTTCCTGGCGCCGTTGCCGGTGCGGGCGCTGCTCGGCGTCGGACCGGCCACCGAGCAGCGCCTGCGCGAGCGTTTCGGCTGCACCACCGTGGCCGAGCTGCGCCGCATCGACCGCGCCGAGCTCGAGCTCGCCCTCGGCCGTTTCGGAGGCGTCTTGTACCGCTACGCCCGCGGCCTCGACGATCGGCCGGTGGTGGTCGAGAGGGTGCGCAAGAGCCTCAGCGCCGAGCGCACCTTCGGCAGCGACATCGAGGATCCCGGAGAGATCGCCAGTGAGCTGCGGCGGTTGACCAAGCGGGTCGCCGCGGCACTGCAGGAGCGTGACCTGCGCGGCAGCGGCGTGCACCTCAAGGTGCGCTACTCGGACTTCACGACGGTGACCCGCTCGTGCACCCTCGACGAGCCCGGACACGACGAGGAGCAGCTGCTCGCAGCCGTGATGAGCCTGCTGCGACGCATCGAGACCGAGGGACGCCGTATCCGGCTGCTGGGCGTCGGCACCAGCCGCTTCGAAGGCCAGGAGACGGACGGCCCGACCCAGCTGCTGCTACCGCAGCTCGAGCCCGAGAGCAGCCCTCGCCGCAGCGAGTCGAACTGAACGACGGCGGCAGCTGTCGCCGGTGGCGTCAGGCCTCGACAGAGTCGCGGGTCCTCTGGGCGGCATCCTGGTAGATCGCCTGCAGCGAACGCGCGCTGAGACCGTCGCCGCGCAGCGACTCGATTCCGTGGGCCGCGGCCATGGCGCCGGAGACCGTGGTGACACAGGGGATACCGAGACGCAGCGCCGTGGTGCGGATCTCGGCGTCGTCGACCATCGACTCTCCTCCGAGCGGTGTGTTGACGATCAGCTGGACCTCGCCGTTGAGCAGACTGTCGACGATGTGCGGCCGGCCCTCGGCCACCTTGCGGACGCTACGCACCTCGAGCCCCTCGTCGCGCAGCCGTCGGGCCGTCCCCGAGGTGGCCATGAGCGAGAAACCCGTGCGCGCCAGACGCTGCGCCACCGCCACCGCGGCGTCCTTGTCGCGATCGTTGACCGAGATGAACACCGTGCCCTGCAGAGGCACCTTGTTGCCGGCACCGATCCAGGCCTTGGCGAAGGCGTTGCCGAAGTCCTCGGACACCCCCATGACCTCGCCGGTCGACTTCATCTCGGGCCCGAGCAGCGGATCGTTGCCTGGGAAGCGGGTGAAGGGGAACACCGGCGCCTTGACGAAGTAGCGGTCGAGCCGCGGCTCCTCGAGGAAGCCGATCTCCTCGAGCGTGCGGCCGACCATCAGCAGGGAGGCGAACGAGACCAGCGGCTGACCGGTCGCCTTGGCGATGAACGGCACGGTGCGGGAGGCGCGCGGGTTGACCTCGAGCACGTAGATCTCGCCCTCGTGCACCGCGAACTGCACGTTCATCAGGCCGACGACCCCCAGCCGCAGCGCCAGGCGGCCGGCGATCTCGCGCATGCGCTGCAACAGCTCCGGCGGCACCGAGTGCGGTGGCAGCACGGCAGCCGAGTCGCCCGAGTGGATGCCGGCCTCCTCGATGTGTTCGAGGATGCCGCAGACGACGGCCGTTCTGCCGTCGCAGAGCAGATCGAGGTCGATCTCGGTCGCGTTCTGGAGGAAGCGATCGAGCAGCACCGGTCGGCCGGCCGAGACATCGGTGGCGTGCAGCATGTAGCGCTCCAGCGACGCCGCGTTCCAGCACACCGCCATGGCGCGACCGCCGAGCACGTAGCTCGGGCGCACCACGACGGGGAAGCCGATCTCGTCGGCGATCGAGAGTGCCTCCTCCAGCGAGCTGGCGTTGCCGTGACGCGGCTGCAGGATGCCCTCCTCGGAGAGCAGGGTGCCGAAGCGCTTGCGGTCCTCGGCGAGGTCGATGGCGTCCGGGGAGGTGCCGAGGATCGGCACGCCGGCCGCCTCGAGCCCACGCGCCAACTTGAGTGGCGTCTGCCCGCCCAGCTGCACGATGACGCCGCTGGGACGCTCGCGCTCGTAGATCGCGAGCACGTTCTCCATCGTCAGCGGCTCGAAGTAGAGACGGTCCGAAGTGTCGTAGTCGGTGGACACCGTCTCCGGATTGCAGTTGACCATGATGGTCTCGAACCCGGCCTTCGACAGCGAGAACGCGGCGTGCACGCAGCAGTAGTCGAACTCGATGCCCTGACCGATCCGGTTCGGTCCGGAGCCGAGGATCATCACCTTCTCACCGCTGCCGGGATCGGCCTCGTCCTCGTCTCCGAAGGTCGAGTAGAGGTACGGAGTGGTCGCCGGGAACTCGGCGGCGCAGGTGTCGACGCGTTTGAAGACACGCCGTATCTCGTGCTCCTCCAGCGCCCTGCGCACCGCGTCGGCGGCGCAGCCGAGGAGCTGCGCCAGTCGCTGATCCGCTATGCCCGAGTGCTTGGCGTCGCGCAGCAGCGCCGCCGGAACGGTGTCGACGCTCCAGCAGGCCAGCTCGGTCTCGATGCGCACGATGCGCTCGATCTCGCGCAGGAACCAGCGGTCTATCGACGTCGCGGCGTTCACCTCGTCGACGGTCCAGCCCTGACGCAGAGCCGCGAACACGGCGAAGATCCGCTCGCCGTGGGGCGTGCTGAGCCGGCGGCGCAGGGTCACGGGGTCGCTGGCGCGGGACTCCATCTGACCCAGCTCGGCGTCGAGCTCCAGGCCCGACAGCCCCTTCATCAGCGCCTCGCGGAAGTTGCCGCCGATCGCCATCACCTCGCCGACCGACTTCATCGAGGTGCCGAGCACGTTGGGAGAGGCCGGGAACTTCTCGAACGCCCAGCGCGGGATCTTCACCACCGTGTAGTCGAGCGTCGGCTCGAAAGCAGCGAACGTCTTGCCGGTGATGTCGTTGCGGATCTCGTCGAGGGTGTAGCCGACGGCCAGCTGCGCGGCGATCTTGGCGATCGGGAAGCCGGTTGCCTTCGAAGCCAGGGCCGAGCTGCGCGAGACCCGGGGATTCATCTCGATGACCACCCGCCGGCCGCTCTGAGGGTCGACGGCGAACTGGATGTTCGAGCCGCCGGTGGCGACACCGACCCGGCGGATCACCGCGAAGGCCTCGTCGCGCATCTGCTGGTACTCGGGATCCGAGAGCGTCTGTTGTGGCGCCACGGTGATCGAGTCCCCGGTGTGCACACCCATCGGGTCGACGTTCTCGACCGAGCAGACGACGATGGCATTGTCCGCCTGGTCGCGGATCACCTCGAGCTCGTACTCCTTCCAGCCGAGCACCGATTGCTCGATCAGAGCGGTGCCGACCGGGCTCGCGGTCAGTGCGCCGGTGACCACGCCCTCGAGCTCGCTGCGGTTGAAGATCACCCCACCACCCTCGCCACCGAGGGTGAAGCTGGGTCGCACGATCACCGGGTAGCCGATCTCGTCGATCAGCGCCGAAGCCTCGCTCATCGATGAAGCGATGCCGCTGAGCGGCACGTCGAGGCCGATCTCGAGCATCGCGTCCTTGAACAGCAGGCGGTCCTCGCCGAGACGCAGCGCCGATTCGTTGGCGCCGAGCAGCTCGACGCCGTAGCGCTCGATGGAACCGCGTTGCGACAGGGCCAGGGCAAGATTGATCCCGGTCTGGCCGCCGACCGTCGGCAGGATGGCGTCGGGCCGCTCGATCTCGAGGATCTTCTCGATCATGTCCGGCACCAGCGGCTCGACGTAGGTCGCGTCCGCGAACTCCGGGTCGGTCATGATCGTCGCCGGGTTCGAGTTGGCCAGGATGACCCGATACCCCTCGCGCCGCAGCACTCTGCACGCCTGAGTGCCGGAGTAGTCGAACTCGCAGGCCTGGCCGATGACGATCGGCCCGGAACCAAGAACCAGGATCGAGCGGATGTCGTCGCGGCGTGGCATCGGCCGCGCAGTCTAGCAGTCGCTCCGGCGGCTCCTCGGAGCTCCTCGCACGCCGGCTGCGACGGTCAGTCGCCTCTCGCCGACCGCCTCGGACACGGGTCCGCGGCGCTCAGCGGCGCGACGGCGGGCCGCCGCCGCGCCTCGTGCCCGCTGCCGGCTCCGGGCCGTCCGCGGGCGGGGTGTCGAAGCGCTGGTAGCCGCGACAGACGCGCACCGGAAGCGGTGGATAGCGAGGGAACGACGGATCCCCGTCGCTGCGTCCGCAGCGCAGGTAGGCGGCGCGGCGGGAGCGGACCACTTCAGCCCAGCGGCACCCACCGCAGAGGCCGGGATCCACCGCCAGTGGCACCGTCGGATCGCCACCCGGGCGCTTCACCTCCGACATCCGGCCTCCCGCCCGATGCAGTAGCGGGCCGTTGCCGAGCCGCGGATCTCGGCGCGCCGACGCGCCCCCTCTCCCGCCCTCTCCAATGGCTTCCATATTACGAAACAGTATCCGGAGAAGCCGGGGCGACACCCCGATCGGCAGGCTTTCGCAGCCGGTCGAAGAAAATCGAAATTCATCAAAACGGGTTGGCGTTGGCAGGCGTATACAAGTACGAGGCAGCGGCACCCGACCGGGTCTCCCGCAAGGTGCCACAGCCTCCCTGCCGAGCCCTCACCGAGGAGCGTCCGCTCCCGGTCCTGAAAGAGAGGCTCACCGGGCTCCGGCCCACTCTCCAGACACCATCCTTGCAACCGCGGAATCTCCGCGCGTATCACCCAAAGAGGGGGAGCGGCTTCGGCCCTCCCCCTTTTTCCTTTGCGGCCGACAGGACTCGGGTCCGACGGCCCTGTCGGCTCGCGGGCCTTGCTGCTCGCGATCCCCTTCACTCGAACCGTAGCGCCTCGGCGGGCGAGATCCTCCGCATGCGCTGCAGCGGCCACCAACAGGCCGCTGAGGTCACGATGAGGGTGAAGCCGAGCACGGCGGCGAGGTCCGGCGGCCGCAGTCGCAGCGGGATGCGGTCCACGAAGTAGATCTCGGCGACGCCGGCGTCGAAGCTCAGCAGCCCGAGGTCCGATACCGCCCAGGCCACCAGCGCGCCTCCCGCAACCCCGGCGACACACCCGCCGACGGCGACCGCCAGGCCCGCGATCAGGAAGCTACGTCGCAGCACGCGGGGCGATGCTCCCAGCGCCAGCAGCACGCCGATCTCGCGCGTGCGCTCGCGCACCAGCACCAGCAGGGCCGCTGCGACGTTGAAGGTCGAAACCACGACGATGAGCCCCAGCAGCAGGAAGAGCGCCCACTTCTGCACTCTCAGGGCGGTGAACAGGCCCGGCGAGCTCTGACGCCAGTCGCGGACCAGATAGTCGTCGCCGAGGCGCCGGTTCAACTCGTCACGCACGCCGTCGATGCTGCGCGCCGAGCCGGTCGTCACCTCGTAGAAGGGCAGCCCCCCGGTGAGCCGCTCGAGCTCGCCGATGTCCATCACCGCGTACTCGCGATCGAAGAGCGCGAACCCGGTCTCGAAGGTCGCGGCGACCTCCAGAGTGCGATAGCGGAACCTCGCGCCGCGGTGGAGATCGAGCACTACCAGACGCACCGGTTCGCCGACTCCCACGCCGAGGCGTTCGGCGAGGCCGGCTCCGAGCCGCACTCCGGGCCGCCCGTCCCGCGCCGGGAGGTCGTTCGGAGCGCCGGCGCCGAGAGGACCGGCCAACCGCGGTTCGACGCCGCGCAGGTGCACGTCGACCGCGGCGGCTTCCCGACCCGCGGCGGCAGACTGCAGCGACCCCTGAACCAGGAGCGAGCGCGACACCGCCTCGACCTCGGGGAGAGCCGCGAGCCGCACAGGCAGCTCGTCGACTCCCTCGGGCTGCCCCACCGGGATCACGATCAGCGCGCCGCCGATCAGCATCTTCTCGAGCAGGGTCTCGGTGTAGCCGCTCATCAGCGCCATCGAGGTGGTCATCGCCGTGACACCGAGCGCGACCGAGCCCAGGCCGGCCCAGGCCGCCGACGACAGCAGGCGGCTGCGACGAGTGCGCAGGTGTCGCAGACCCAGGTCCAGCGCCAACGGCAGGGCGCGGCGCGCCCCCCCGTCTCCCGCGGCGGCCGGCACCCGCTCAGCCCGCCGCCGGACGCTCGCTGGCGGCCTCACCCGGCGCATCGCCCGCACCGCGGCCGGCGCCCGATCCCTGCCGCCGCACCGCTTCCAGGAAGGCGGCGAAGAGGCGCGACGCATCGTGCGGGCCGGGAGCCGCCTCGGGGTGGTACTGCACCGAGAAGATGGGCGCTCCCTCGACCTCGAAGCCCTCCACGGTGCCATCGTTGAGGTTCACCGAAGTGACCCTGCAGTTGCCCGGCAGGGAGTCGCCAGCGAGGGCGAAGCCATGGTTCTGAGCGGTGATCGCCACGGTCCCGTCGTCGAGATCCCTGACCGGCTGGTTGCCGCCGTGGTGGCCGAACTTCAGCTTGAACGTGCTGCCGCCCATCGCCAGGCCGAGTAGCTGGTGACCGAGGCAGATGCCGAGCAGCGGCCGGCCGCTGTCGGCGAGCTGGCGCACGTTGGCGATGATCTCGTGCAGCGGCTCCGGGTCTCCCGGCCCGTTGGAGAGCACCACTCCGTCCACTCCGAGCTCGTCGCAGCGGCTGGCGGGGGTGCGCGCCGGCAGCACGCGCAGTCGCGCCCCGGCGCCGCACAACGAACGCAGGATGTTGCGCTTGACCCCGAAGTCGTAGACGGCGAGGAAGGCGATCTCGTCGCCGTCCGCCGGCAGCTCGTACTCCTCGACGCAGGTCACCTCGTCGACCAGGGCACGACCCTGCATCTCAGGCATCGCCAGCACCTCGGCGAGCAGCTGTTCGCGGTCGTCGGCGGCCGAGGCGATGACGCCGCGCAGGGCGCCCTTCTGGCGCAGACGGCGCACCACGGCGCGGGTGTCGATCCCGGCCAGCGCCGGGATGCCGTGCTGCTTCAGGTAGGCGATCAGGGGCCTCCCCTCGATCCCCGACGGGACCTCGGTGAACTCCCGCGCCACGAAGCCCTCGACCCGCGGTCGCTCGGACTCCTCCGCCGCCGCGTAGGTGCCGTAGTTGCCGATGTGCGGCTGGGTCATCAGCACGATCTGACCGCAGTAGGAGGGGTCGGTGAGGATCTCCTGGTACCCGGTCATCGAGGTGTTGAACACCACCTCGCCGAAGCGCTTCCCGGGGCTGGCCAGCCAGCCACGGAAGCACGAGCCGTCCTCGAGCAGCAGCACGCCCTCCTCACGACTCGCCTCTCCGGCAACACTCACCGACATCTCCGCTCCTCTCGTCCCGTTGCCCGCGCGCTTCCCCGCGCCCCGGTTCCGGCGGCGCCGCGAGGTCCGCCGCGGCGGATATCATCGTATCTCGAAGCCGCCATCTCTCGGCGGCCCCTCGACAGCGTCACCGAGGTCTCACACCATGCGCCGATCCCTGCCGACCCGTCCCCTCCGGGAGTCTCCGCCGCTGCGCCGTCCGGCCGACCTGGTGCGCCGCGTCCTCCTCCTGTCGACCCTGCTGCTGGTCCTCGCCGGCCAGGTCTCGGCCTACGTGATCTTCCTGCGCGACGGCTCCATGATCGAGACCACCGGCCCCTACACGGTCGAAGGCGAACGGGCGTCCTTCACCCTGCTCAGTGGCGCCGCCTCGACGATCGCCCTGGAGGAGATCGACGTGCAGCGTACGCGGGAGCACAACCGCAGCGCCCTCGGGCAGGCGGTGGTCATCGGCCGCGACGGCAGCACCGGACAGTACGACCCCGAAGCGATCCAGCGCACCCGGCCCACCAACACGCTGCGCGACCTGCTGCAGCAGCGCGCCCAGGCGGAGCGGCAGGAGGCCGAGGGCGGCCAGGACACCGCCGCTGCCACCGGTCGCAGGGTGCGGCGTACAGCGGCGGGTTATGCCGACCTCACCTCGCTGCAGCGCACGCAGCCGCAGGACGCCGCACTGGCCAGCTCGCTGCAGCGCTCGCTGGGTGAGCGTGGACTCTCCGGCTTCGCCCTCTACCAGGGAACCACGGACGATCGCCTGATGGTCGAGATCACCAGCAACACCGAGGGCGAGGTGCTGTCGCAGCTGCCGCTGCTCGCTTCCGGGATCGACTCGTTCCTCTCCCGCCACCCGGAGTCGGCGGCGGTCGAGGTGCTGATGCGCACCGCGTCGCTGTCGCGCGCCGGCCAGTTCGTCTTCGACCGACCCACCGCCAACCTGCTGCTGGACGGCGGCATCACCGCCCACGAGTTCTTCGTCGCCAGCGTGCAGTTTTGAAGCGAGGCGCGTCGGACGCGCCTCGCTTCAAGCGGCTCACTCCGTCTCGCGCGGCTACCGCCGCGCGAGGTCGGACTTCGGCGTCTGAAGCAGCGCTCGCGGGCCGAGGCCGAAGCGGAAGGCCTCGCGACACGCCCAGCCGCAAGCCCGCAGCGTGAACCGACGCGACGACGCGCCTCGCTTCGAGCGGCTCACTCCGCTGCGCGCGGCTGCCGCCGCGCGAGGTCGGACTTCGGCGTCTGAAGCGGCGCTCGCAGGAGGAGGCGGAAGCGGAAGGCGTCGCGAGCACGCCTTGAGCGCCAGACTCCGCACTGTCGACGCTACGTCAGGAAGGGATCTCGCCGCCGGCCTCGGCGAGGCCGAGGAACTCTTCGACCCGGAGGCCGACGCGCTGCTCGAAGCGCTGGCGGTAGCTCTCCACCGAGCCGATCTGTTCATCGAGGAAGAGTCGCTCGACCCGGATCAGGGGCATGAACATCGTCGCCGGCCCGAGCAGCGCGCTCTCGCCCCGCGCCGCCTGGCCCATCCAGTCGTCGAAGCTGGTGATGTTCAGGCCCCGCAACTGCAGGCCGATGGCGTCGAGGCTCAGCAGCACGCCCCAGAACTTCTCGGTCGGGCTCTGCAGGTGCACGATGACGATCGAGCCCGGCTGGATGCTCCGCACGATCACCGCTCCACCGCGAGGCGCATCCGCTGCACCGCGGCCGGACTCACGGCGCGTGCCCACCGGCCGCGTGCTCGGCCAGCTCGACCAGCACCCCACCGGCGCTCTTGGGATGGATGAACTGCACCCGCGAGCCGCCGGCGCCCGGCGATGGAGCGTCACGAATCAGACGGTGTCCCTTGGCGCGCAGGCTCGCGTCGTCGTCGTCGACGTCGTCACTGGCCATGCACACGTGGTGGATGCCCGGACCGCGGGTGGCGAGGAAACGGGCGATCGCCGAGTCCTCCCGGGTCGGCTCGAGCAGTTCGATGCGGGTGCCCCCGACCGGCAGCATGGCGACGCGCACGCCCTCCTCGGCGACCTCCTCGATGGCCGCGACCTCGAGACCGAGATCCTCCCAGAAACGCCGCGCCTCTTCGATCGAGTGCACCGCGATCCCGATGTGATCCACCCCTGCGATCATCGAATCCCTCCTTCGTGCTGCGAGATCTCAGGATCTCAGTGCTGCCAAGAGCATCAGTGCTGCCAAGAGCGCAGTGCTGCGAGACGCCGTTCCGCGCCACGCTATCGCTTCTGATCGCTGGCGGCGCCGCCGTCGGCCGTCTTCCGGCCGTGCAGCAACGCAGCGGTGATCCGACGGGCTGCGGCATAGGGGTCCTCGCCGGCCTCCACCGCTTCGTCCAGCTCTCCCTGAGCCGATTCGTCGCGCCGCATCATCGCTGCGATCTCCTCCACCACCAGCGCCTCGACCCGTACCCGCAGCTGCTCCCTGCGACGCAGCGTGAACGTTCCACTCTCGCGCAGCCAATCGTGATGTCGCGCCAGCGCCGCCAGCACCTCGTCGATCCCCTCGCCGCGGTGCGCCACGGTCATGACGATCTCCGGCCGCCGCTGGTCTCGAGGTCCCATGTCGAGCATCGTCTCGAGGTCGCGGCGGGTGCGCTCGGCGCCTTCGAGGTCGGACTTGTTGATCACGAACAGGTCGGCGACCTCGAGAACCCCGGCCTTGATCGCCTGGATGTCGTCGCCGAGCCCGGGCAGGGTGACCACCGCCACCGTGTCGACCGCGCCGATCACGTCGACCTCGTCCTGCCCGACCCCGACGGTCTCGACCAGGACCCAGTCGAAGCCGGCACCGTCGAGCAGCGCCACCGCGTCCCGCGTCGCCCCGGCCAGACCGCCCATCGCACCACGGGTCGCCATCGAGCGGATGTAGACCCCCGGGTCGGTGTAGTGGCGATGCATGCGCACCCGGTCGCCGAGGATCGCGCCGCCCGAGTAAGGGCTGGTGGGATCGACGGCGAGCACCGCCACCTCGAGGCCGGTTTCGCGCAACGAACCGATCAGCCGGTCGACCAGGGTGCTCTTGCCGGCCCCCGGGGGGCCGGTGATGCCGACCCGCCGGGCACGCCCCCCGCCGACCGCCCTCAGCAGCTCCCCGCGGCCCGGATCGCGGCTCTCCAGAGCGCTGAGCGCGCGACCGAGTGCGCGCGGATCGCGCTGCAGCACGCGCTCGACAGGGGGGAGCCGATCCGTCGCCGAAGCGGTCACTGCCCGCTCTCCCCGCCGGCGCCGGTGACACTCGGCGCCAGCACGGCGACGCGGGCGCCCTCGTAGTAGTGGGTGAGGATCTGTCGGTAGTCGTGGCCGTAGCGCGCCATGCCGACGGCGCCGACCTGGCACATGCCGACCCCGTGTCCCCAGCCGCGCCCCTGGAACAGGTAGCCCCCACGGTCATCGAGCCGCTGCATCGAGAAGAGGGTATCGGGGAGATCGAGCGTCCAGCGAATGGCCAGCCCCTCCAACGCCACCGCTCTACCCGATCTGTCGACGAGGCGCAGCTCGACGACGCGGCCGGAGCGCCCGCGCCGCATCACGTCGATGGTGGCGAGGTCGAAGCCGGGAATCCGCTCGGCCACCTGACCACGCAGCTGTTCGAGGCTGCGGAAACGGCTCCAGGTGCCTCGATCTTCGAGCTCGGGCTCGGCGCGCCAGGGACCCGGCGCCAGCGCGGCGACCAGCCTGCCGGAGCGAACGAAGAGCAGCAGACGGTCGCCGGGAACCACTCGGGTCGACGCCACCGCCGCCGTCGCACCGCCCTCGCCGGCGGCGAAGAGCAGCAGGTCGTCGGACCGCTCGAGCTCGACCGTCCGCCACACCCGCTCCGAGGCTGCCGAGTCGCGGCCGTCTTCGGCTTCCGGCGCCGGTCCCGGAGTCAACGTCGCGGTGCGCGCCCGCAACGCGCCCGGCGGCAGCGCCAAGTGCTGCGCCTCGAGGACCTCGAGGGCGCCGGTCCGTCGCGCCAGGGCCACGACCAGCCTGGCGCTCGTCACTTCGTCGAGCCGCGAGCCGTGCCCCGCGACTGCCGCCTCCGGCGCCCCTTCGAGGCCTGCGGTCTCTTCGATCAGGGCGTCGACGAGAGAGACCGCCGGCAACTCGAGGAGCTGGCGCTCCAGCACCAGGTCGAACTGGTCGCCGATCCACCGGCCGAGGCGCTCGATGCCGTCAGTGGCGCCCTCCGCGGCGGGCCGCGCAGGATCGTCGATCCAGGGAGCCTCGGGGAGCCGCACCGTCCGCGCCAGGGCCCTGAGATCCTCGATCAGCACCGGCAGCGTCTGCGCCGTGGAGACCGCCGGCGACCGGGCACCGAGCGCCGCCGCGAGGCCGAGCGCGAGGCCGACCCCGTCCGGCGCCGCGCCCGCCAGCCGGTGCGCGCCTCCCTCGATGCACGGCACGCCGACGAGGTGCAGCCCGTGCCGCTCCGGGAAGACCTGGTCGACGTCCTCGGTGTGACCGCCGCAGGTCGCGGTGTAGAGCGTCTCGGCGAGCTGGTCGCTGCGCCACAGCACCTCGCCTCGGGTCTCGGCGATCGCCCTATCGGTCAGCGGATGCTCGGCGGAGCGGCCGCCATAGACCTGGCAGCGTGGAGTGGCGCAGAGATCGAACCCCTCGCCGGCGAATCCCCCGAGCTGGCTCAGGGTGTAGGTCCGCGCCGCGATCGCCTGCGCCTTCAGCGCCTCGAGATGCGGGTAGCTCTCCGGCCCCAGCTCCCGTGGCACGACCCCGCGCAGGTACTCCTCGAGATCGAGTTCGTTGATCAGGTTGATCCGACCGCGCTCGTTGAGGAAGAGCAGCAGGCGCCCGCGGTAGCGAACGCCGTCGACGTCGGCGCCCGAGGGGTGATCGATCTGCAGCCAAGGTCCGGGGAGCTGGCGCCGCTCTCCGGCGATCTCCAGGTCGAAGCTGCCGACGCCACCGGCGCTCGCCTCGCTGAACACCCAGGTGCCCTGCATGCCGCGCAGCGTCAGCCCGTCGCGCAGCCGCTCGGCGGGGTCGCGGCGGGAGAAGGCACCGACCCGTACCCGGAAGAGGCCGGTCTGGGCGTCGAAGACTACCGATCCCACAACCTCGGTGCCGAGGGCCGCGGAGAGCTCTCCCGCCAGGTCGGCGGCGAGCGACCTCGCCTGACCCTCGTCGCGCAGCGCCGCCACCTGCACCCGGTAGGTGCCCGCGGCGGCGCCTCCCAGCGCCGGGCGCACGATCGCCGCCGCGTCGAGACGCAGCGGATCGCCCGCGGACGGTCGCAGCACCGTGTCGCAGCAGCCGATCCGCCACTGCTCCAGGTCGCTGCGCAGTCCGACGCGAACGACGCCGGGGGCCGCCGCCACCGACTCGGCGGCGCCACCGGCAGCCGTCCGGTGGCCGGCGAAGGCGCCGCCGGCGAGAGCGAGCAGCAGGACCGCGGGGACCGAGAGCAGGACGATGGGCAGTGGGCCGGGGCCGTGGTGCCGGCGGCGGACGCTGCCGGGCCGCCCCGACGCTGGGTGCCGGTGTCGGGTGGCGGTTTCGCCCATGCGCCGGTCCTCAGGTGCGCAGCTGGTGCATGCGGATCTCACGGCGGTAGTCGCGCACGCTGTCGAGAAGCACCGGACGCGCCATCTCGAAGAGGCGGCTGAGCAGCGGCGCGCCGATGCGCTGTTCGAGAGTCACCGCGATCGCCGCGTCGTCCGGCGGGTCCGCGGCACGGTCGAGGCTGCGCTGAGGTCGCGCAGACGGAGCCTCGAGCGCGAAGTTGGTGGTGAACAGGGTCGGCAGGCGCCGCGCGTAGCGGGTATTGACGATCAGATAGAGCAGATCGCGGACGAACGGCGTCGGCTTCTGCGCTCCGAGCTCGTCGAGCACCAGGACGTCGACGCTGCCGAGTGGATCGAGCAGCTGGCGCCGCGACTCCTCGCTCGTCGGGTCGAACGAGACCTGCATGCGATGCACCAGGGTGGTGAAGTCGACGAACCGGCCCGGCAGTCCGAAGCGACGCACCAGCTCGCGCAGGACAGCCACCGCGAGGTGGGTCTTGCCGACCCCGACGCGACCGACGAAGAGCAGACCGGACTGGCAGAAGGTGCCATCGCTGGCGAGGAAACCCTCGACGTACGACTGACAGGTCGCTCGCGCCCTGACCAGCTCTTCGCCGGCGACGCCGCCGTCGGCGACCAGGAAGTTCTCGAGCGTGCACTGCCGGTAGCGCTCGGGGATCCCGGTCTCTTCGAGCAGGCGCTCGCCTCGTTGCCTTCCACGGCAGTCACAGGGCCGGGCGGAGCCGCTGTCGAGACCGTCGTCCGGGGCCCTCGACACGATCCAGCCGCGGTCGCGACAGACGGTACAACGGTAGCGCGCCGGGGCATCGAGCATCGCGCGATGCTACCAGGGGTGGCGCCGCGAGGATGCCCTTCCGCAGTCGCTGCGACGGCTCAGGACTCGTCGCTCTCGGAATCGTCCGACAGCGGCACCAGCGGGCCGCGGGTGATGCGCACCAGGGCGTGGGTGTGCTGCACGGTGGCCGTCACCGACCGGTTCCGCATCGCCTCGACCGCCCGATCCCTTTCAGCCTTCAGACGCTCGAGCTCGTCCTGGAGCCGCAGGATCACCTCGACTCCGGCCAGGTTGACCCCCATGTCGCGAGTCAGGGTGAGGATCGCCTCGAGCCGCTTGAGCGACGGCTCGTCGTACAGCCTGGTGTTGCCCTTGCTGCGTGGCGGATCGAGCAGACCCTCTCGCTCGTACAGACGCAGGGTCTGGGGGTGGATGTCGTAGCGCTCGGCCACGGCGCTGATCATGATCGTGCCGCCGCGCCGGTTGTCGCCTCGGGTGGCCATCGCTTCACTCCTCGCCGAAGGCTACCGCGACCCGCGCCCCGCCGGGCCTGGACTGCCGGCGCGGGACACGGGTCGCGGATCGGCTCACGACTTGTCGACGTCGACGTATTCGGCGTCGATCACGTCGTCCGCGGCGCCATCGGCCGCGTCGCCGGCGCTGGCACCCGCTGCTCCGCCGCCAGCCGCTCCGGAGCCCTCGCTCTGGTACATCTGCTCGGCGAGCTTGTGCGATGCCTGGGTGAGCTTCTCGCTCGCCTGCTTCATCGCCTCGGCCGAGGTTCCCGGCTCGAGCGCCTTCTTGGCCTCCTCGATCGCCGCCGAGAGCTTCTCGCGCTCGGCCTCGGGCAGCTTCTCCTTGTGCTCCTCGAACAGCTTCTCGGTGCTGTAGACCATCGAGTCGAGCTGGTTGCGGGTCTCGATCTCCTCACGCCGGCGCTTGTCGTCTGCGGCGTGGGACTTGGCATCCTCGACCATACGCTCGATCTCGTTCTCTTCGAGGCCGCCGGAGCCGGAGATGGTGATCTTCTGCTCCTTGCCGGTGCCGAGATCCTTCGCCGACACGTTGACGATGCCGTTGGCGTCGATGTCGAAGGTGACCTCGATCTGCGGCACCCCACGCGGCGCCGGCGGGATGCCGACGAGGTGGAACTTGCCGAGGGTGCGGTTGTCGGCCGCCATCTCGCGCTCGCCCTGCAGTACGTGCACCTCGACCGAGCCCTGGTTGTCCGAGGCGGTCGAGAACACCTGGCTCTCACGCTTCGGAATGGTGGTGTTGCGCTCGATCAGCTTGGTGAAGACGCCGCCCAGAGTCTCGATGCCGAGGGACAGCGGTGTCACGTCGAGCAGCAGCACGCCCTTGACGTCGCCCGAGAGCACGCCACCCTGCACCGCGGCACCGATCGCCACCACCTCGTCGGGGTTGACGCCCTTGTGCGGCTCGCGACCGAAGAACTCCTGCACCGCCTTCTGGATCGCCGGCATGCGGGTCTGCCCACCGACCAGCACGACCTCGTCGATCTCCTTGGCGTCGAGGCCGGCGTCCTTGAGGGCCTGGCGGCAGGGCTCCATGGAGCGCTTGACCAGGTCCTCGACCAGCTGCTCGAGCTTGGAGCGGGTTAGCTTCAGGTTGAGGTGCTTCGGACCGCTCGAGTCGGCAGTCACGAAGGGGAGATTGATGTCGGTCTCCTGGGCGCTGGAGAGCTCGATCTTGGCCTTCTCGGCAGCCTCCTTGAGACGCTGCATGGCCATCGGGTCCTTGGCCAGGTCGATGCCCTGTTCCTTCTTGAACTCCTGGAGCAGCCAGTCGATGACCCGCTGGTCGATGTTGTCACCGCCCAGATGGGTGTCGCCGTTGGTGGCCTTGACCTCGACCACGCCCTCGCCGACCTCGAGGATGGAGACGTCGAAGGTGCCGCCGCCGAAGTCGTACACCGCGATGGTGCGGTCGCCTTCCTTGTCGAGACCGTAGGCGAGCGCCGCCGCGGTCGGCTCGTTGACCAGCCGCTCGACCTCGAGGCCGGCGATCTTCCCGGCGTCCTTGGTCGCCTGTCGCTGCGAGTCGTTGAAGTAGGCCGGCACCGTGATCACCGCCTTGGTGACCTTCTCACCGAGATAGTCCTCGGCCGCCTGCTTGAGCTTCTGCAGGATCATCGCCGAGATCTCGGGGGGCGAGAACTTCTTCCCCTCGGCGACGATCGAGAAGTCCTCGCCGTCGGTCTCGATGGAGTAGGGGACCATCTTCATCTCCTCGGAGATCTCCGACGAGCGGCGCCCCATGAAGCGCTTGATCGAGAAGATGGTGTTCTGCGGATTGGTCACCGCCTGGCGCTTGGCGACCTGGCCGACCAGGCGCTCGCCGTTCTTGGTGAAAGCGACGATCGAGGGCGTGGTGCGATTGCCCTCCGAGTTGGCGATGACGTTGGCGTCGCCGCCCTCCATGACGGCCACGACGCTGTTGGTCGTGCCGAGATCGATGCCGATGATCTTGCTCATCTGTTCTCCTTGGATTCCGGGTCGATTCGAGAATCGGTGAGGACTCGGGCCCTTTGGGGTGGTGCGGCCCGTGGCAACGAGGCGCGACCTGGTGGACTCCGTCCGGGGTTGTTTCGTGGTCTTGTGCCGATCTCCCCGTCGCCGGCCCTGACGCCGGACCCGAGTCCGCCGTCGGCGCGCGGTGACGGGAGTACCGACCGCCATCCGACCTGCGTGTGGACCTCGTGGCCGGCGCCGCGCGCTGGCCGTCTCGGAGCAGCGACTCCCTGGTCGCTGGCTGGCCCACCGGATCTCCGCCAGATTCCCTGGACCGCAGCCGCGGTCCCAGAGGAGGCCGATCGATCCGGCCGAAGGTTAGATGCTTAGCGAACTACAGTCAAGTCCGCCATCGCATGGATATTACAGTCTTCGACTAAGGTTTATTCCGCCGCGGCCACATCGCTCAGTCGAGCAGCACGACCGGCGCACTCCCGGGGCGTGCGTCGGGCTGGACGTACTTCGGATTGAGCAGGAAGTCGTCGACCACGGAGGCTGTCGCCGGCGGCAGCGGGGTGGAGATCTCGGCCTCGGACCCGGCCTCGAGCCGATAGCCCGAGCCCTCGAGCTGGTAGGCGACCCGACGGCCGTCGGCGGTCTGGAGGTCCTCCTCCGAGCACAGGTCGAGATCGACCAGGACCTCGAGATCGTCCGGGTACGTCCCGTAGACGAGGTGGTACGTGCGCAGCGCCTGGGCCAGCTTGGCGGTCGTCCGCCCCCAGGCCACCCTGCCTGCGATCTCTCCGAGCTCGCCCGTCTCGGAGACGCCGGGGACCGGTTGCAGCGAGCTGGATTCACCAGCGACATGGCGGACCAGGAGCGCCAGCAGCAGCAACGCCAGGAAGCGCACCCCCCAGAGGTTGATCAGCCCCGCGAGGTGCTGGCCTTCGGCCGACGCGCCGGGGTCGCCAGAGGGTGCGTAGGGGTCGTCCGCCGGGCCGTAGTCGTCGTCGGCCACGTCGTCCTGCACCAGCTCGCCCTCGACCACCAGCGGCCCGGATCCGAAGGTCGACCCCAGGTCGAGATCCGACCCTCCGCGGAGCAGCTCCTCGAGCGGCTCGTCGTCCAGCGGACCGTCGTCGAGGAGCGCTGGCGAGGCCTCCCTGGTGATCTCGACGTCGAGCGGACGTTTCGGCAGCTCGACCGCCAGCGGTCCGGCATCGAGGTCCGGTGGGGCCTCGAGCAGAGAGCCCAGCTGCCCGTCGTCGCCCAGCGACAGGAGCGAGTCCGCCGGCTCCTCGTCCGAGGCCGCGTCCACCGGGGCCGACTCCGGTGGTGACATCGGTACGGCGGACGGCTGCTCGTCGTCGAGCGGCTCGGCACGAACGCCGGACTCGGGCGTCTTCGCCGCGTCTCTGGCCACCGCCGGCGCCACCGGGGCGCTCTGCTTGGCCTGCGGACGGCGCCCGCGCGCACGGCCCTCACCGCTGAACTGGCGCTGCAGCAGACCGACGTAGGCGAGGTAGTGCAGCGCGAAACGAACCTGCCAGCCCTGCCTCGCGCCGTTCGGGATGAGCTCGCGGGTGCGGGTGCCCGAGCGCACGCGACGCATCACCTCGAGCTCCAGAGGCGTCAACAGGTGCACCTTCAGATCGTGATCGAAAGAGTCCTTGGAGGTGCGCTGGCGGAAACGTCCCTCGGCGTCGTCCGCCACCGTGTAGCCGCAGTCGAAGTCGGGCTCCAACGCGCCGAGAGGACCGGCGACCCCCAGCTCCTCCACCGAGCGCAGCAGCAGCTCGCCGACGGTGAGGGGAACGACGCCGGACTGGAACGGGCTCTCGCCCCCCTCGACCCACTGCAGCACGCCCTCCTGCCAGCGCAGCAGCTGCAGGCTGTGACGCAGTATCTGTTCGCGCACGCAGTCGAGTACCACGTGGCGCTCGAGCTTGCCGGCGGCGATCAGGGACTCCGAGATCAGCTGAGCATCGTCGCCGCGGGCCCGGGCGATCTCTCGGAAGGCCTCGGGCGCCAGCAGCCCACGCTGGGCGAGCACGTCCGAGAGCACCTCTTCCATGGTGCGGTTCATCGCATCGGCGGCGACGATGTCTCCCTTGCGGAAGGTGAGCGAAACCAGGTCGTCCTCGCCCTGCACCGCGAGCAGCCCGCTGGCATCGCTGCCGCCGAGGGAACGCAGGATCAGCACCAGTTGCGTCGGATCGACCGACTGCTCGAAGCTGGCGACGCTCAGCGGTGCGGGGACTTCGTGCGGGCTCATCGGCTCAACCTCGCCGCCACCAGCCGAAGGCCAGGAATCCGACCGCACCGAGCAGTGCCGTCCACTGGACCAGGGGGTAGACCGGCTGCTGCGCGATCGGCAGAGGGAGCAGTTGCAGCCGTGACGCCATCGCCGCGAGCAGCAGCGCCACCGGCACGAACAGCTCCAGGAACGCCCGCCAGCCGTCGCCGGAATCCACCGCCACCGCACCGGGCACCAGGCGTCTCGCGGCGCGTTCGATCCACAGCTCCCGGCCGGCGACCGGTTCACGACGCATTCCGATACGGCCGGCGCGCAGCCATCGCACCAGCGGGCCGAGCAGGATGACCAGCAACGCGACGCCGAGCGGACGCTGCAGCGCCGTCCAGGCATCCGCGGCATCGAGACGGTCGGCGGAGCGCCCGCTCAGCTCGGCCCGGATCTCCGGCCCACGCTCGAGGCCGCCCCACACGCCGACGAAGGGCACGTCTTCGTCGCTCCAGCGGGCAAAGCTCTCCGGGTCGGCGCTGCGGCCCGCATCGCGGGCGCGCGTGGCACTGCGGAACTCGAGCAGCTCGTCGTAGCTGGCGGCGAGGTTGTACTGCGCCGCGGCGGCGCTGCCGCCCTCCTCTGCCGCGTCCTGCAGGAAGCGGATCGCAGGCACGTACTCGCCGCGCACCAGGTGGAAGAGACCGAGGTTGTTCAGTGCCGGGCCGTTGTTCGATTCGGCGTCGACGACCGCGGCGTAGAGCGGCCGCGCCACGTCGTCCTGTCCGAGGCGCTGGTGCACGTCGGCGGTGAGGTGGCGCACCGCGACGCTCGCCGGCAGTGCGCGCGACAGCTCGGCGAGCTGTTCGAAGAAGGTCCCCCGCAGGGCGCCGCGCTCGATGTCTTCGATCACCGCCAGCGCGGGATCGGTCTCGTCGGCCAGGCTGGCGTGGCCGAGCAGCACGACGGCCGGGAGCACGGTCAGCGAGACCACGGCGAGGCAGATCACCGAGCGCACGCTGAAGGTCGCGTAGCCCCAGAGCAGGATCGCCCACAGCAGCGACAACCAGAGCCATCCGGCCGGCAGCAGAGCCGGCCAGGCAAGCAGGGCGATGCCGAGCAGTCCGGCTGCCGCCGCCGGCAGGAAGGAACCGCTGGCGATGCGCAGGTCGCGCAGCAGCACTGAGCCCTTCATCGCCATCAGCAGGGCCAGGAAGAGGACACCGGTGACCTGGAGAGCGGCCGCGACCCAGGCCATCAGGTTGCGCCAGACCGTCGGGCGAGCGCCCTCGTCGAACAGCAAGGATCCGAAGCCACCCAGCGCCGCCCACGACGCAGCGAGTGGCCGACCGCCCTCGGCGTAGACCCGCGACCGCGCGAAGCCGAGGGCGCGGTTCGAAGGATCGAAGCGCTGCGCCGAAGCGAGCGCCCTCGCGGCGCGGTCGTGTGAATCGCTACGCGCCGCCTCGACCGCGCGCTGCATCGCGACCGCGGCGAGATCGGGCATGCGCTGGAAGCCGAGCTCGGACGCCGTGCGGATCAGGTCCTCCTCGGCGGCGATCATCTGCTCGGAGTCACCCTGGAGCAGCGAGCTGTTCCACAGCAGCCACTGATCCTGCAGACGCGACAGCGCCTGCTGCACCGAGGGGTTCAGGCGCAGCGGCTGCCCCGTGGACGCCTCTCCCTGACCGGCGGCGTCTACCGCGGCGCCGGAGAGCCAGGCGAGGAGTAGCAGCGCCGACGCACGCAGGCAGGGTCGTCGGCGACTCGACGGCCGCGTCCGGGCCGGACCGGCGGCCGACGCGCCGCCGCCTGGTCCTCCGGCTCTCCCGGCCGCTCCGCGCCCTTCGTGCACTGCCGGCTCACCCCACGGGGATCCGCGGCCGCACCGCCGCACCGGGCGGCACCGGGTGCTGCCGGGTGGTGCTCACCGCCCGCCCTTCTTCTTCTGCACGTAGCGCATGCGCAGGCGGTAGAGGATCTCGCCGAGCACCGACTCCTCCTCGGGGTCGAGGTTGCCGGCGGTCTTCTCCTGCAGCACGGCCAGCAGGTCGATGTAGACCCTGGCCCGCTCGAGATCCTCCACCGATTCGCCGTCCGGCATCTTCGCGTCACCGAGGAAGAGGGTCGCCGGCTCGACCAACGAGCCGACGATCTCGAGGAACTGGGCCGCCGGGTGCCGCGACTCGCCCGTGTCGACCTGCGGCCGACCGCCCGGCGTGGGCTGTGAGGCCCCGGCGGTGGCTCCGCTGGCCGCGGGCCGGGCGGCGCCCGCCCTGGCGGTCTCGGCATCTGGCCGAGCCTCGTCCCGCAGCGGAGTCGCCGGCCGCGGCGGCGCCTCCGGCTCGTCGGAATCGTCGCCGGGATCGTAGCCCTCGCGCAGCTCGCCGTCCTCGGTGAACATGCGTCGATCGGTAACCTTGATGCTCATCTCGCGCTCCGCGCTGGTCGCCGGGCGCTCAGCCTAGACCCCGGCGTCGCCGGGACCTCCCGGCGCTGGCTCGATTGTAGTGGAGAGGGAGTACGCCCCGGCGGCCCGGAGGTACGATCCGCGTCGGAGCCACCTCGGCGACGCCCGCGGGGCCGCAACCCCAGCCACGGAGTGCGCACATGGGAACCAACGACGGCGCCTCGCGGCGGACCCGACAGCAGGCCGATGCCACCGATGCCGCCGATGCCGCCGATGCCACCGATGCCGACGGCGTCACGGGCGCCACGAGCGCGCTGTGCGACCTGGTCGCCAGACTACGCGGCGAGGGCGGCTGTCCGTGGGACCGCGCGCAGACGTTGGAGGACGTGCGCTCGTACCTGATCGAGGAAGCCCACGAGGCGGCGGCGGCGATCGACTCCGGCGACTGGGATCGGCTGCGGGAGGAGCTCGGCGACCTCCTCTTCCAGGTCGCCTTCGTCGCCCAGCTCGCGGCGGAGGCAGGCGCCTTCGACTTCGCCGAGGCGGCGCGCGCAGTGACCGACAAGATGATCGCCCGTCACCCGCACGTCTTCGACCAGCGGGAGCAGCGACTCGACAGCGCCGATCAGGTCGCCGCCGCCTGGGAGCGGCGCAAGCAGCGCGAGGGGCGCGGCCTGCTCGACGGCGTGCCCGACTCTCTACCGGCGCTGGTCGCCGCCTGGAGGATCGGCCAGAAGGCGGCAGGCGTCGGCTTCGACTGGAGCGGCCCGGGGCCGGTGCTCGAGAAGGTGCGCGAGGAGCTCGCCGAGCTCGAGGCCGAGATCGCCCTCGCCGAGGCCCTCGGCGACGAGCGAGCTGCGAGTGGGACCGGTCTCGAAGGGGAGATCGGCGATCTTCTGCAGGCGACGGCCAGCCTGGCCCGCCATCTCGGCATCGATCCCGAGCGCGCGTTGGCCCGTTCGAACCAGAAGTTCAGGCGTCGCTTCACGCGCATCGAGACGCAGCTCGGAGAACGGCTCGGCGAGCCGCCCGAGGACCTCGAGGCGAGGCAACGCGAGATGGAGGATCTCTGGCAGGCGGCGAAGCGGGAGAGCTGACGGGCGAGGGACCAGCGGCGGCTCGGCCTCCGGTGGCGACGGCGACGAGGCGCGCCAAGATCCATCCGTTCTCCCCGCCAGCTCTCAGCGTCAGCTGTCGGCGCCAGCTCTCGGCGGCAGCTCTTGGCGTCAGCTCTTGGCGTCGTACCAGGTCTCGCCCCAGTCGAGATCGACCTTGAGGCGCACCGCCAGATCGGCCACCCCCTCCATCTCTTCGCGCACCGCGGCGGCGACGGGCTCGACCCGCTCGGCGGCGCACTCGATCACCAGCTCGTCGTGCACCGTCAGCAGCAGCTGCGCCGGCTCCTCGTCGGCGAGCAGACGGCGGCGGGTGGCGATCATCGCCAGCTTCAGCAGGTCGGCGGCGGTCCCCTGGATCGGGGCGTTGATCGCCATCCGCTTGGCGTTCTCGCGCACCATGCGGTTGCGTGAGCGCACGTCGGGCAGGAAGCGGCAGCGACCGAACAGGGTCTCCACCCAGCCGTGCTCCTCGGCATACTCGATGGTGCGTTCGTTGTAGGTGCGCACGCCGGGGAACTGCTCGAAGTAGGCGTCGATGAACTTCGCCGCTTCGCCGCGCTCGATACCGAGCCGCTGCGCCAGGCCGAACGCCGAGATGCCGTAGGCGATACCGAAGTTGATCATCTTCGCCGCCCGCCGCTGCTCGTCGCTGACCAGCTCGGGCGCCACACCGAAGACGCTCGCCGCGGTCGAGCGGTGGATGTCGGCGTCCTCCTCGAAGGCCCTGATGAGACCCTTCTCGTCAGCCATGTGCGCGAGCACGCGGAGCTCGATCTGGCTGTAGTCGGCGACCAGCAGCAACGAGTCGGGCGCGGCGCGGAACGCCTTGCGGATGCGCTGGCCCTCGCTGCTGCGCACCGGGATGTTCTGCAGGTTGGGGTTCGCCGAGGAGAGGCGCCCGGTCGCGGCGACCGCCTGCTGGTAGCGGGTGTGCAGCCGCCCGCTCGCGTCGACCAGCCCGGGCAGGGCGTCGACGTAGGTCGACTTGAGCTTGCTCGCCTCGCGGTAGGCGAGGATGCGCTCAGGCAGGTCGTAGCCGCGCGCCGCCAGCTCTTCGAGAGTCTCGGCACTGGTCGAGTAGCTCTTGGTCTTGCGGGTGCGCTTGAGCACCGGGTAGTCGAGCTTCTCGAACAGGATCTCGCCGAGCTGCGACGGAGAGTTGATGTTGAACTCCTCGCCGGCGATCCGGTAGATCTCCGCCTCGACCTCCTCGAGGTGCTGCTGCAGCTCCTCTGCCATCCGGTGCAGGAAGTCGACGTCGAGGGCGACTCCCGCCTCCTCCATCTGCACCAGCACCTCGATCAACGGCTCCTCGATGTTCTCGTAGACCTCCTGGGGCCGGCCCGCAGGAGCGTCGGCCGGTCCCAGGCACCGCTCCAGCTCGGGCTCGAGGACCGCTGCCAGCTCGGCGGCGAAGCCGACCCGCTCGGTGGCCAGGCGCAGGAGCGGCTCGTGGCCGGTCATCGGCGCCTCGTCACCGTCCCAGCCGACGTCCGCCAGCTGCATCGGCTTGACGTGCAGGCGGTCGAAGACGACCTCGGCGAGACCGTAGGAGCGAGCGCCCGAGGGCAGCAGATAGGCGAGCAGCATCACGTCGACAAGCCGCGCCCTGACCGCTCCATCGAAGCCGCCGCGCAGCGCCAGACGCACCACCTCCTTGAGGTCGTGGCCCACCAGCACGCGTTCGGTGTCCGCCAACCACGAGGCGAGCGAGGCCAGCGCAGCCTGGCGCACGCCGTGGCGACGGAAGTCGGCGAACACCGCGGCCGCCGGATCGCCCTCCCCGCCGTCGGCAGACCGCACCGCGACGCCGGTGGGATCGCCATCGCGCCCGATCGGCGCCAGCACGATGCGGCGCCCGAGACCGGCAGCGAGCCGGTTCCACTCCCCTGCGTCGGCGCAGTCGGTCGCCGGCTCCCACTGACGCTCGGGAATGCCCCGGCCCTCCCGTTGCAGCTCGTCGACCAGCGAGCTGAACTCGAGCTCCTTGTACAGCTCGAGCAACGCTTCCCAGTCGGGCTCCTCGAGCACCAGGCTCTCGGGGTCGAGATCGACTTCGACGTCAGTGTCGATGGTCACCAGCTTGCGCGACAGGAGCGCCTGCTCGCGATGCTCCTGCAGGCCCTCCCGGTAGCTCTTGCGCTTCAGATCGGGAGCCGCCTCGAGCAGCGCGTCCAGCGAGCCGTGCTCGCGGATCAGGTTCTTGGCGCCCTTCTCGCCGATCCCCGGCACACCCGGCACGTTGTCGACGCTGTCGCCCATCAGAGCGAGCACATCGACCACCTGGCCCGGCGGCACCCCGAAGTCGTCCTCCACCGCCGCGGCGTCGTAGAGCTTCTCGCGCCCGGTGTGCAGCATCGAGACGCCGTCGCCGACCAGCTGGAAGAGGTCCTTGTCGGCCGAGACCAGCACCACCTCGTCGCCGGCCGCGACCGCCTTACGAGCCAGGGTGCCGATGACATCGTCGGCCTCGAAGCCCTCGAGCTCGAGGATCGGGATGCGCAGCGCCTCGATCGCCCGGCGTACGTAGGGCATCTGCTGGCGCAGGTCGTCCGGCATCGGCGACCGGTTCGCCTTGTACTCGGCGTACTCCTCGCTGCGGAAGGTCTGTCGCGAGACGTCCAGGGCGATGCCGATCAGCTCCGGCTCCTCCTCGCGCAGCAGCTTGCGCATCATGTTGAGGAAGCCGTAGACGGCGTTGGTCGGTAGCCCCTTCGAGTTGGAGAGCCCGCGGATCGCGTAGAAGGCGCGGAAGATGGTCGAGTAGCCGTCGACGAGGAAGAGACGACGACCCGCTTTCCGTTGTGCCAAAACGTGCTCCTCGCGCTGCGCCCCCGGGCGGCGCCGGCAAGGTATCACGCAGCCTCGCCGCGGCGCCGCAGTCGGCGCAGACAGCGCCTATGCATACACTGAGAAGGCACCGCCGCGGCTGCGGTGGCCACCACGACCCGGCGGACCACCCGGCCGATCCCGAGGGCGGCAGTCGGCCGAGGCCACGAGGACGAACCACCATGAGCCACCATCCCACCGCCGAGAATCTGCGCAGCGCGGCACCGCCGCGGCGGCGACCCGTCGCCGCGGCCTCCCCGCTCGTCGACACGGCCGCCATGCTGCTGGCGCTGACGCTCGCGCTGGCTCCTGCCGTGCGCTCACAGGGCGTTCCCGCCGAAGCCCTCGAGCTGCGCAATCTCGGCATCGCCCAGCTCGAGAACGAGAAGCCGGAGGAAGCCGAAGAGACCTTCCGCCGGATCACCCGGCTGGTGCCGCGCGATCCTCTCGGGCCGGCCAATCTCGCCATCGCCCTGCACCGCCAGCAGCAGACCGAAGGCGCCCTGGCGATGATCACGGCGGCGCGCGAGCTGGCGCCCCGCCGCGCCGACCTGCTGATGATCGAGTCGGAGATCCACGGCTGGGGCACGCTCGACACCGACAAGGCGCTGGCCTTGGCGCAGCAGGCGATGACGCTGGCGCCGACGGATCCCGAGGTCGTCTACGCCGTCTACCGCCAGGCCGAGGCGTCCCGCGACGAGGCGGCGCGAGCCATCGCCACGGAAGCGCTCGGTCAGCTGGCGCTGCTGCGCCCCGACAATCTGGTGGTGCTGCTGCGCAGCGGCGTCGACGCGATCGAAAGCGGCGACCGACGGGCGGCGACCGCCGCCTGGCTCCGGGTGCGCGAGCTCCTCTGGCAGCCGCAGGAGCGGCTGCGCGACGTCGCCGAGCGCGAGATCGCCAAGGTCCTCGACGCGCTCGAGGAGAACCAGGTGGCGCAGGCGCGGGTGCCGGCGATCCGGCTCGAGAACCTGATGAAGTCCACGCCCACCTACCGCTCGTCGTTGGTCGAGCTGTTCACCGACGTGCGCGGCCTGCCGGTGTGGAGGTTCGAGCGCGAGCCCGAGGGCACCTTCGGCGACGGCATCGCGGTCGCCTTCGAGGCCGCGGTGGTCGATCCGGCGCCTGCCGTCGGCCCCGGCCTGGTCGTCGCCGACCTCGACGGCGACCAGGTACCGGATCTCGCGCGCCTGGTGCGCGGCGCGTCGGGCGGCACGCAGCTGGAGCTGCGGCTGAGCGGCCGCGAGGCGCCGATGCGGCTGCCCGCCGCCGGGTCGAGCACCGCCGCGCGCCTGCTGGCGGTCGATCTCGACAACTCCGGCACCCTCGAGCTGATTGCATACTCCGACGGTCCGGCGACCCTCTGGCAGGGCGGCGAGGCTGGCGCCCTGCGTGCTCCAGCCGGTGGCCTCGGCGTCGCCGGGCTGCCGATCGCCGCCCTGGCCGCCTTCGACTTCGACAGCGAAGGGGACCTCGACCTGGTCACGGCCCAGGGCGGCAAGCTCGTCTTCCTGCGCAACAACCTGCAGGAGGACCTGGTGCCGGTCGACCTCGAGACGGTCGAGGCCGCCACCTTCCCGCAGCTCGGCACCCAGTTCCATGCCGGCCTGCGCGCCGTCGATCTCGACCGCGACGAAGACCAGGACCTCATCGCCTGGGGAGCCGGTGGCCTGCGCTGGCTCGACAACCTGCGCCAGGGCCAGTTCCGCGACCGCACCACGAACGGCGGGTTGTCGAACCTCGGCGCCGTCACCGTGGTGGCCACCGCCGACCTCAGCGGCGACGGTCTGCCGGACCTGGCGCTCGCCACCGGCGAGGGCCTGTTACTGCTCGAGAACCGCGGTGGCGGCTTCGCCGCGCCGTCGAGCCTGCCGACTCCGCCGAGCGTGCGTGGCCCGCTCGAGCAGGTCGTCGCCCTCGACGCCGACAACGACGGCAGGCTCGACCTGGCCACCTGCGGCGCCGCTGGCGTCACCGTGCTGCTGCAGCGCGACGATCGCTGGCAGGCAGCGGCGACCAGGGGTCTGCCGGCTGGGGCCTGCCGCGCCATCGACGCCGACGACCTCGACGGCGACGGCGACCTCGATCTCGTCGCCAGCGGCGCCGCCGGCCTGGTGCAGTTGACCAACCAGGGCGGCAACCGCAACGGCTGGCTGCGGGTGAGCCTGCGCGGCCTGACCAAGGGCAACGACAAGAACAACTTCTTCGGCCGCGGCGCCACCGTCGAGGTGCGCGCCGGCAGCGGCTACCAGTACCGCGAGGTCGATCGCCAGACCACCCACTTCGGTCTCGGCGGGCGGCGGCGCGCCGACAACCTGAGGGTGGTGTGGGCCAACGGGGTGCCGCAGAACCGCATCCACCCGCAGGGTGAGCAGACCATCGTCGAGGAGCAGCAGCTCAAGGGCAGCTGCCCCTTCCTCTACACCTGGAACGGCGAGCGCATCGAGTTCGTCACCGACCTGCTGTGGAACGCGCCGCTCGGCATGCCGGTGGCGCCGGGGGTCTGGGCAGCCTCGGACCCGCGCGAGCTGGTGCGCATCGACGGCGCCGTGCCCCGCCCCACCGGGACGGGGTCCGGCGCCGAGATCGATCTGAGGATCACCGAGGAGTTGTGGGAGGCGGCGTACTTCGACCGCACGCGGCTGTGGGTCGTCGACCATCCGGAAGGCACCGAGCTGACCAGCTCGCTGCGGGTTTTCGCCCGCATCCCCGAAGGCTTCCGCTTCGACGAGCCGCGGGTGATCCGTGCGCCGCGCCCGGTCGCGGCGGCCTGGGACGGCGACGGCCGCGAGGTCACGGCACGGGTCGCCGCGCGCGACGAGGTCTACGCCGACGGCTATCCGGTCGGCGACTACCAGGGGGTGACGCCGCTTCCCTGGGCGCTGACCTTCGACCTCGGCGAGGCCCCCGCCGCGCCGATCCGCCTCGTCCTCGACGGCTGGATCTTCCCGGCCGACGCCAGCCTCAATCTCGCGGTGGCGCAGCGCAATGATCTCGGGCACCACCCGCTGACCGCCCTCGAGATGCTCACCGACGAGGGCTGGGCCACCCTGCTCGATCCGATGGGCTTCCCTGCTGGCAAGACCAAGACCATGGTGGTCGACGTGCCGGAACTGCCGCCAGGCGTCTCCAAGCTGCGCGTCCGCACGTCGCGCTGGCTGCACTGGGACCGCATCGCCTGGACGCCGCTCGGGCGCCAAGTCGACGCTGAGGCCGTGGTCGTGGCGAGGCGAGCCCCGGACCGCGCCGAGCTCCGCTACCGCGGCTTCTCGCGCATGTACCGCGAGGCGCCGAACGCTCCTCATCGCTACCTCTACGACGAGGTGACGACCGACTCCCCCTGGCAGCCCGCAGGTGGCCGCTACACCGGCTACGGCGACGTCCTCGACCTTCTGACCGAAGTCGACGACCGGCTGGTCGTGATGGCGCCCGGCGACGAGATCGCACTCTCCTTCGCGGTCGGCGCACTGCCGGCACCGGCGGCCGGCATGCAGCGCACCTACTTGCTCGAGAGCTGGGGCTGGGACAAGGACTTCGACCGCAACACCTGGGAGGCGACCAGCGCCCAGCCGCTGCCGTTCTCCGGCATGGACGGCTACCCGTTCTCGAGTCCGCGCCGCGAGAGTGCGGCGGAGCACGCCGAGCGCCACCGCCGGCTGACCCGCGCCGGTGTCGCCGAGAGCGGATCGGATCGCTGAGCCGCGGACCCCGGTCGACGTCTGCCGCCGCCGCGCAGTCTCCGCCCCGCGCCGGAGGCCTGGCGATCGCGCGTGGTAGATTGCGCCCACCTTCCCCGCTGGGTCGAAGACGACCCCACATCCCCTCGGAATCTCCCACAGCGAGGTGTCTGCATGGCTGAACGAGGCTCGTTCGGGCGGCTCGGGTTCATCTTGGCAGCCGTCGGATCTGCCATCGGCCTGGGCAACATCTGGAAGTTCCCGTACATCACCTACGCCAACGACGGCGGCAGCTTCGTCCTCGTCTACCTGATCGCGATCCTGTTGATCGGCGCCCCGATCATGTTCGCCGAGCTGGCGATCGGGCGGCGGACGCAGCTCAGCGCGGTGCCGGCCTTCCTGACCCTGGGCAAAGGCGGGCCCGGCGGCCGGGTGTGGGGCCTGGTCGGCGGCGTCGGCGTCGCGGCCGGGTTCGTCCTGCTCTCGTACTACGCGGTGATCGCCGGCTGGACGGTGTACTACTTCGGCCGCTGCCTCGCCTGGTCGCTGCGCGGCTACGACCTGGAGGGCCCCGAGCTAGGCCAGCTCTTCGGCAGCTTCCTCGCCGACGGCTCCTCGCAGGTGACCTTCCAGCTGATCTTCATGGCGCTGACCGTGGGCACCGTGCTGCTGGGCGTCAAGCAGGGCATCGAGCGGGTCACCCGCACCCTGATGCCGGTCCTCTTCCTGATCATGGTCATCATGGTGATCAGCTCGTTCTGGAGCCCGGGCTTCCCGGAGGCGATCCGCTTCCTGTTCACCCCCACCGAGATCACTCCGGACGGCCTGCTCGAGGCGGTCGGCCACTCGTTCTTCACCCTGTCCCTCGGCATGGGGGCGATGATCACCTACGGCTCGTACGTCTCGAAGCAGCAGTCGCTGCCCCGCTCGGGCCTGCTGATCTGTCTGCTCGACACCGTGATCGCGCTGATGGCCTGCGTGATCATGTTCTCGATCATCTTCTCGGTGCCCGAGGCGGAGCGCGCCACGACGTTCTCCAAAAGCGCGACGATCCTCTTCACCACCCTGCCGCGGATGTTCTACGAGCTGCCGTTCGGCAGCATCCTGGCGCCGCTCTTCTATCTGCTGGTCTCGTTCGCGGCGCTCACCTCGACCATCTCGCTGCTCGAGGTGGCAGTGGCCTACGTCATCGACTCGTTCGGCTGGGCGCGGCGCAAGGCCGCGGTCGTCGTCGGACTGGGAGTGGCTGCTCTCGGCGTGCCGGCGGCGCTGTCGCTCGGCGCCTCGCAGGCGCTCTCCTCCTGGGCTCCGCTCGGTCCCCACGCGGCCGGAGTCTTCGGCGTCTTCGACTACACGGTCTCGAACTGGTTCCTGCCGGTCGGCGGACTGCTCACCGCGATCTTCGCTGGCTGGGTCCTGAAGCCTGAGATCTTCCGCAGCGAGCTCGAGGAGGGCCACGGGCCGTTCCGCCTCTTCCTCCTCACCCGGCTGCTGCTGCGTTTCGTCGCACCCGTGGCCATCCTGTGGATCCTCTGGGCGGTCATCGGCGGCCGCTCGTTCGCCTGATCCGTCGCCGACGGTTGCCGACTTCCGGGGAGGAGCGCGATGCGCGTCGAAGGCAAGGTAGTCGTCGTCACCGGCGGCGGAAGCGGTATCGGTGAGGGGCTGGTGGAGCGGTTCGTCGCCGACGGCGCACGCCATGTCGTCGTGCTCGACCGCGACGGCGATCAGGCGCGCCGGGTCGCCGATCGGGTCGGCGCAAGGACCTCCGCCGCCGCCGTGGACGTCGCCGACGAAGACGCGGTGCGCGAGCTGGTAGCCGCCACCTCGCGCGACCACGGCCCGATCGACCTGTTCGTCTCCAATGCCGGCTACGTCACCACCGGCGGCCTCGAGATCGACAACGCCGAGCTCCAGGGGATGTGGGAGGTGCACGTCCTGTCGCACCTGTACGCCGCCCGCGCGGTGCTGCCCTCGATGATCGAGCGCGGCGGCGGCTACCTGCTGAACACCGCCTCCGCCGCCGGCCTGCTGACCCAGATCGGCTCGCTCGCCTACAGCGTCACCAAGCACGCCGCGGTGGCGCTCTCCGAGTGGCTGGCGATCACCCACCACCACCAGGGCATCCGCGTCTCGGTGCTGTGTCCGCAGGCGGTGGCGACGAACATCATCGGCAACAGTCCGACCCCGCGGCGCATGGACGGCCCGGGGGTCGCCTCGGGCGACGGTGTCCTGAGCAAGGAGGACGTCGCGCAGTGCGTCACCGAGGCGCTCGCCGAGGAGCGCTTCTGGGTGCTGCCCCACCCCGAGGTGGCGGAGTACGCCCGGCGCAAGGGCAGCGACATCGACCGCTGGCTCGCCGGCATGCGGCGCTTCCAGGAGCGGCTGTACGAAGGTCGCCCCCTGCCGGGAGACTGGCTGATCGGGCGCAGCGAAGGCGACGGCTGAGTCGGCTGCGGCCCGAGCGACGAGCGGCGTACGGCTCCACGGTCCTGCCGTCCCGTCGCCCCGGCGGCATCGGCCGTCGCCGTGAAAGCGGCGAACGGAAGAGAGGCCGAGCCGCGACGCGACTCGGCCTCCCCGGGGTCGATCCGCCGGCCGGACCGACTACTGCGAGCAGATGCTGAGGTCGTCGATGCCGCCCTCGATCAGGTCGCCAGGCCCGGCGCCGTCCGAGACCTGGAGCCTCAACTTGACGTTCGAGCCCGCGGCGATCGAGCGCGTCGCCTCGGTCCACACTGCCTGGGTGCGGACGTCTCCGATCGAGACCAGCGGCGTGTAACTGGCGCCACCGTTGGTCGAGATCTCGAGCCGGAAGAAGTCGCCCGACGGGTCGTCGCCGGTGTCACGTTGGCCGTGGAAGTACCAGACCGACAGCTCCGAGGCCTCCGAGACGGGCCACGTGGGCGACTCCAGCACGCAGTTGCCGCCGTCCACGTCGGCGTTTCCGGCGCTGCTGTTGCTGGCGGTGTAGATCGCGTTGCCGGATCCGGTCGTGTGGTCGCCGCCGACCTGCGTCACCACGCCACCGTTGCTCTGCTGACTCGGCGTGCCGAGCACGTAGGCGCCGGTCGAACAGGTGCTCGAGCCGGAGTTGCTCCAGCCGCTGGCGCCGGATTCGAAGTCGTCGTCGAGCGAGCAGCCGCCGCCCCCACCGCCGCCGTCCTCGAAGATCCGTACGTCGGTGAAGTTCGAGGTGTTGGTCTGCGACCCCGAGTCCTTGTCGTTGACGAAGACCAGCCGCATGTTGGAGCCGGTGTAGAAGTCGCCCACCGCGATGGTGAACGTCTGGGTGCCGCCGCCGTACTGCACCGCGTTCTGGATGCCTCCGCTCCAGTTCTGGGTGCCGTGGATCTGGAAGATCCGCTGGGCGTTGGTCAAGTTGTCGTCCTCGTCGAAGCCGATACCGTGGATCTCGCCCTGGGAGGTGCTCGAGAAGTCGAACTCGATCACCGTGTTGGCGGTGACCGTGAAGGTCTGCGTCGTGCGGCGCCAGCGGTTGCCGACCATCGCCAAGGTCGCGCCGCCGTCCTGCACGGTGACGCTGCCGTTCGAGGTGTCCTGGTTCGAGTAGGCGACGAGGGGCGTCGAAGAGAAGTCGATGCAGCCCTGGCAGGGACCGCCGCCGCCGCCACCACCGCCCACCTCGTCGACCGCGGCCTGGTGGTCGACGCGCGGCTTGGTCAGCCCGTTGCGCGCATCGGTGACCGGCACGCCGGTCGAAGTCAGCGCCGCGATCGCCGCGCTGCGGCTGAGACCGGAGTCCTCACCGAACAGCGTCGCGGTGATGCCGGCGGCGTAGGGAGTCGCCGAAGAGGTGCCGCCGAAGCACGATGTCGTGCCGCCACCGGCCGAGGCGGTGAAGGCGCAGTGCGAGGGTGCCAGCAGATCGAGGAAGGTGTCGCTGTTCGAGTAGCAGGTCACCTTGTCGGCGAACGTCGTCGAGTCGTTGCAGATGCCGAAGTTGGCGCCGCCGATGTTGGCGTCGTAGACCGCTCCGACACTCACCGCAGCGGGATGGCAGGCGGGTGAGGAGATTCCGTTCGAGGCGGCGCTGTTCCCGGAGGCGATGAGGGTCACCATGCCGGCGTTCGAGGCCGCGTTGAGAGCGCTCGCCTCGGCGATGCCCGAACACGGGTTGGTGAAGGTCGAGGAGGTGCCGAGGCTCATCGAGATCACCTTGATGCCGTACGTGTTCCGGTTGGTCACCGCCCAGTCGATGGCGCCGGGGATGTCGCCGTCGAGGGCGTTCTGGCCGCAGATCGAGGCGCTCTGGATCTTGAGGAAGACGATCGTCGCGTCCGGAGCGGTGCCGACGACGCCGCCTCCGTTCCCCGCCGCCACGCCGGCGACCGAGGTGCCGTGGCTCTGCGCCGTGCAGTCGATGCGAGGGTCGTTGTCGTTGTCGGCGAAGTCACGGCCGCCGAGGATCTTGCTGTTGGGATACGCGCTCTGGCCCCCGAACGCCGGATGGTCGTGGTCGATGCCGTCGTCGATGATCGCGATCGTCACCCCGGCGCCGCGAGCGCCGGCGGCGTGCGCGAGATCGGTGTTGGTCAGCGGGAACGCCTGGGCGTCCTGCTTGTAGTAAACGGGCATCTTCTCGACGAAAGCCACTTCGTCGTGGGCGGCGAGGGCGACGACTCCCGCGGCGTCCGCGAGGGCCGAGAAACCGTAGATGCTGCGGTAGCGGTTGAGCAGCGCGAAGCCCCCTGGCGCAGCGGCGCGCACCCCGGCGATCACCGCGGCCTGCTTCGCCTCGACGTTGGCGCGCAGCCTCTCCTCGAGAGCCGGCGAGGAGAAGGCTCGGGCGAGACTCGCCGCCTCTTCGACCGGTCGCAGAGAGACCACGATCCGGTAGGCGGGCAGCTCACCGTCCGCCTTCTCATCGCTCGCCGCGACGTCCGCTCGCAGGTCGGCGAGGAGATCCGGGGCGACCTTGGCGGCGACAGCCCGAACGTCGAGATCGGGTGGCTGCGCCGCCAGCGGTGCGGCGACCGTCCAGACCGTGACGAGCATGACGAACAACATGACGAGCAGGGTCGAGGTGGCCGACTGGCCCAGCCCAAGACCGACTCCGGAGCCGGGGCGGCACCGGCGGGACCCAGGAATCTGCGGGTTCGAGACTTCGGTCACGTGCTCTCCTCCAATGTCCCGAGCCCTCGCGCGGCGCGGCGCGGGGCGAAGAGGGCGCGACGGACGAGTGCGCTCGTCTTCACCGGAACGCGGCGGCCGGCATTTCTTTTGAACCGGAGACCGCCCGCGAGCTCGACTTGTGAACGATTGCGCGATCCTAGCCGTCGCATGCCCTTATGTCGATGCGACGTTTATTTGGCCGCTTCCACGAGCTCCGCGGCACCGCGAGAGGGTGCCGTGGAACCGTGCCTTCACGCCGCCGCACCCGCCGCTGCGGCACCGCCTCAGTCGCCGGCGACGGACCCGGAGACCGACTCGAGGGAGGTGCGCCGCAGCCTGTACCAGCGCTCGAGGAAGTCGAGGCGGGCTCGCAGCACCCCGCTGCGCACCACCGGCGCATCGCCCAGCACCAACCAGGAATCGCGCACCGCATCGTGCGCGGGCCAGCTCAGCGACTGCTCCTCGAGATCGCCGCCGTTGGGATCACCGGTCGCGGCGAGGCGCACCAGCAGCCCTCGCAGAGTCGCGCCCACCGCCCGCGCCTCGTCGTCGGCAGCGCCACTCAGAGGGGACGGGTTGCCGAAGAGCAGCCCTACCTCCACCGCGTGCGGCGCTCCCGGCACGCGCTCACGCAGCGACCGGGGGACGTAGGCGAAGTAGTAGAGGTAGGCCGGCGCGGACACCCGGGCCATGCCGCGCGCCACCGTACGGGCCGCCAACAGGTAGCGTGCGTCGCCGAAGATGCGACTGCCGCCGAGCTGCTCGGAGACCGCGAAGTCGTCGCGGTACAGAGCCCGCAGCTGCTCTCGATCCTCGGCGCTCCAGCTGGCGAGGTACTCCTCCGGCGAGCGGCCGGCCATCATCATCACCGCGCCGTCGTAGCTGTTGCCGCCGACGACCAGGGGCACGTCGTGCTGCCGACCGTGCTCGAACACCGCCGCCGGCTCGTCGGGCAGGGTCGCGCCATCGACGACCGGGAGGTGCAGCGACGGACCTGCCGCGGCGAGCGCCTCGGCGTCGAGTCGGCGTAGCGCCGCCGCGTCGGCGTCGGCGGCGGCTCCCGCCTGACGGAGGATCGCGGAGCCGAGCTCGAAGGCGTCGAGATCGAGCTCTCGGCCGGCGTCATCGGTGCGCGGCAGCGGCCAGGTGCCGTAGCCGCTCAGCGAGGCGGCGCGATGGAAGAGCCCGGCCGAGCGCGGGCTGGCCATCAACATCTGCACCGCCATCCCTCCGGCCGACTCACCGAAGATGGTCACCCGCTCGGGATCGCCGCCGAAAGCGGCGATGTGGCGGCGCACCCAGCGCAGCGCCTCCACCATGTCGAGCAGGCCGAAGTTGGCGACTCCTGCCGCAGCTTCGGTCAATCTGGGGTCGGCGAGGAAGCCGAGCGCACCCAGCCGGTAGTTGAACGTCACCAGCACTACACCCTCTCGCACCAGGTGCGAGCCGTCGTAGATCGACGACGAACCGCTGCCGGTGCGCAGCCCACCGCCGTGGATCCAGACCATCACGGGCCGGCTGCCGGACGGTGCGCTGGTCCACAGGTTGAGGGTCAGGCAGTCCTCACTGGTCCGCAGCGAGGCGGCGGCCCGCGACGTCGACGGCTGCGGGCAGGCGGCACCGAAGCGGGACGCGTCCATGCGCTCGCCCCGCTGCGACGGGACCAGGTCCAACGGTTGCGGCGGGCGCCAGCGCAGCTCACCGATCGGCGGCGCGGCATAGGGGATGCCGCGCAGCACGATGACGTCGCCGACCTCTTCGCCGATCAGCGTGCCGAGCGGGCCGGCGTCGATCTCGACCGGAGAAGCCGCCGTCGCGGACTGCGCCGCGGCAGGCGGACGCGGTCCCGCGGCGGGCGCCAGGACCGCTAGGAGGAGGAGTGCGAACTGCCGCGCCGGCTTCAGGCGACGGCGCGGGCTCGAGGAGAGGGTCGCGAGGAGTCGCGGCTCAGAGGCTGCGCTTCTTGCCACGTGCGTTGCGGCGGCTGCCCTTGGGCCGGGACGGTCGATCCGACGGCCCGTAGAATCCGCCGTCACCGCCCTGCGGGGGTCCTCCACCCTGGAAACGTGGCGGGCGGGGAGCGCGGGGCGGGCGGTCCGCCGCCTCGTTGACGCGCAGGGCGCGGCCGCCGAGCTCGTGGCCGTCGAACTTCTCCACCGCCTCCTTGGCGTCGGCCGGATCGGCATACTCGACGAAGCCGAATCCGCGCGGCTTGCCGGTGGCGCGATCGAGCGGCAGGAAGACGTCCACCAGCTCCCCGACCTCGGAGAAGAGCTCCGACAGCTCGTCGCGGGTGGTTTGGAAGTTCAGGTTTCCAACGAACAGCTTGGCTCCGATGATGCCCTCCCGCTCCGCCGCGTAGGGCGAAGCCGATGCACGAGCGAGCGATCCAGTTCGCTGCTCGCCACCACCAGTGTATCCGAGCAGGAGTCGGCTCCGGCCTGGCCACGACCAAGCGGGCACGGAGATCGCGGTCGATCCGCCGGCTCCTCGGCGCTCATCGCCGGGTCGGATTCTCATCCGGAGGCTCGACCGGCCAGTGGTGCTTCGGATAGCGCCCCGCGAGCTCCCTGCGGACTTCGCCGTAGGTGCGCTCCCAGAACCCGGCCAGGTCGTCGGTGATCTGTTGCGGACGGCCGTTGGGGGCCAGCAGGTGCAGCAGCACCGGTACCTCGCCGCCGGCGAGCCGCGGTGTCTGTCTCCATCCGAAGAGATCCTGGATGCGGGCCGCGAGCACCGGCGGACCGTCCGCATCGTAGGTCAGCGGCGCGGAGCGGCCCGAAGGCAGCTCCAGGCGCACCGGCGCCAGCCGATCGAGCGCCTGCAGCTGGTCGTGGCGCCAGGCGCCGCGCACCAGATCGAGCAGCGGCGCTCGGCGTACCTCGTCGAGCGACCGCCTGCCGACGACGGCGGCGGCCAGCACCTCGTGGCGAGCCGACTCGTCGAATCTCGGCAGTCCAAGATCGGCGCGTACGCTCGCGAGCCACGCCGCGCGGGCGAGGAAGCCGGCCAGCGGCTCGCGTTCGAAGGCGACGGCGCACTCAGGATCCTCGAGGGCGGCGCGGAGCAGGGCCGCCTCCGCCGCGCTGGCATCCTCCACCGCGCGCGGCTCCTCGCCGAGCACCAGGCCGCGGTACCTGCGCCGCCGCCAGGCCCGGACGCGGCCGCTGGAGGCGTCGACCTCGATTTCGTCCCGCTCCTCGAGTGACTCCTCGGGAAGCCAGTCCTCCTCGATCGCCGACGCGAGGTGGAGCCGCGCATCGGGAGCCGCACCCTGGACCTCCAGCGCCACCAGGAGCTCGCAGTCACGCACCCGGCTGCCTGCGACCACGAGCCCCAGGCCTCCGACCATCAGGGCGCGGGTGGCAGCAGCGTGCGGACCGCCCTGCCCCTGGGGCCCAGCGGTTCGCCGCCGCGCGACGCGGTCGGGGTAGGCCGCGATCAGAGCCCGCCCGAGGGCTTCGCGATCCTCCTCCTGGAGCGCGCCCGCCGGCAGGCTGAGCGGCCTTCGCGGCAGCGGGGTGCGGCGAGCCCGGGCCCGGGGATCTCCTGCACGATCGCCGTAGCTGGATGGGGCCGCGAGGGCCCGCGTCACCATCTCCGCGGTGCGCAGGACCTGGCGCCCTCGTCCACCGTCCGCCTGCCGCCTTCCCTGCTCACGCGCCAGGCGCTGCATCCGATCCTCGAGGTCGCAGCGCAGAGGCGCCAGCGCCGCGATCTCCTCAAAGCGCCGTGGCGGTATCAGGTCGCGCTCGGCGAGCAGCGCCGCGGCGAGGGCACAGACCTCGGCGGCACCGTGCCGCGCGCCTTCGATCGCCAGGCGCGCCAGGCGCGGCGGCATCGGCATCGCGGCGATGCGTCGCCCGAGCTCGCTGATCGAGCCGCCCTGCAGCGCCCCGAGCAGCTCGAGCAGCTGGCGCGCCGCGGCGATGCGACCGGCGGCCGGCGGCTGCAGCCAGGGGAGGTCTTCCGGTCTCTCTCCCAGCGCCAGGCAATGAAGCACCGCCGCGGCCAGGTCCACCCGCTCGATCTCGGGCGACGGCTGGCGTGGTCGGCCGGCCTGCTCCGACTCGGTCCACAGCCGCAGGCAGAGGCCGGGCCCGAGACGGCCGGCGCGACCCGCCCTCTGGTCGGCGGAGGCGTGGCTGATCGGCTCGATGCGAAGACGGTCGAGGCCACGGCCGGCATCGAACCGGGCGATGCGGTGCAGGCCGCTGTCGACCACCGCACAGACACCCTCCACCGTCACCGAGCTCTCGGCGACGTTGGTCGCCAGCACGACGCGGCGCGAAGGGCCTCGCAGCGCCGCATCCTGGTCGGCCAGGGGCGCGGCGCCGTAGAGCTCACGCACGGGGACGTCGACGCTCTCCTCGAGCAGCGCCCGGGTGCGGCGGATCTCCCCCACCCCGGGTAGGAAGCAGAGCACCGCCGCGGGCCCGTCATCGCCACGACGGCGCTGCGCGATGTCGGCCAGCAGGGAGCGGACCCCCGCCGCGGCCCGCTGCCAGACCGCGCGCTCGTCCGGTCGCGCCAGGTAGCGAATCTCCACCGGATGCTCGCGGCCGCCGCTGCGCAGCACTTCGGCGCCGAGATGCCTCGCGATCGGTTCGCTCTCGAGAGTGGCCGAGAGCACCGCGATCACCAGGTCGTCGCGCAGCTCCCGGCGTAGGTGCACGGCGAGGGCGAAGAGCAGATCGCAGTCCACTGAGCGTTCGTGGAACTCGTCGAACACGATCGCCTGCCAGTCGGAGAGCAGGGGATCGTGCAGCATCCACTGCAGCAGCACCCCCGGGGTGACGAAGACGACCCGGCTGGCGTCGGTCCAACGACGCTCGTGCCGCACCTGATGGCCGACGCCGCGCTCGCCGAGCACCGCAGCGGTCTCGGCGGCGACGCGCACTGCCGCTGAGCGCGCCGCCACCCGGCGTGGCTCGACCACCACCACCCGGCCGCCGGTCGCCAGCGCCAGCGCCAGCGCCGGAGGCACCCGCGTCGTCTTGCCCGAGCCGGGCGGCGCCTCGAGGACCAGACAGCGTCGTGCCCGCGCCGCCTCTGCGACCCGTGGCAGCAGCTCGTCGACGGGGAGCGGCCGCGGCTCGGCCCGCGGAGTGCTCACGCCGCGACCGACGCCGGGGCCTCAGCGCCGAAGACACCGGCCGCGCCGCGGCGCCTCAACCCTACGCCCGCATGCACAGCGCCGCCGCTGGCGATCCCGACGCGGTCTCAGGGATTCTGGACGTGGAAGGTGATCTCGCCGATCGTCGTGCGGCTGCCGAAGATGTCGGTGACCACGGCCAGCGCGGTGTGGAAGCCGTTCGACAGCGTACGCGTGTCGAATGCCAGCTGCCACTCGGGATTCGCCGAATCGGGGAAGCTCGGATACTGGCTGGTGATGGCCGGACGTGGGAAGCCGTAGGTGGCGAGGCCGGCGTTGTCGCCGTCGATGTACACCCGCACGCTCTGCACCGGCTCGCGGTCGAGCGCCCAGCCGGAGATCTGGATGATCCCCGAGTCGCGGAACGACTCGTTGTCGATCGCTCCGATGGCCGGCTGGTTGACGGTGAACTCGTCGCACTCGAAGTTGACGTTGAGGGTGGCGATGTTCTCGAACTGGGTGTCGAGATCGTTGGCGCGCACGGTCAACACGTGCTGACCCTCGGCGTAGCCGAAGTCGATCAACGCGCCGACGTCGAGTACGAAGCGGAAACCGGCGTTGGGGGCGTCGCGCACACCCGGGAACTCGGTCTCGAGGCCCAGGATCGGCAGGCCGTAGCAGTTGCTCCAGGCGCCGGTGATCAACGAGTTGCGGCAGTTCAGACGGGAATTGGCGATGATCGCGCCGTCGACCATCAGCTCGACCCAGCCGATGCCGTGGTCGTTGGTCTCCACGCCGACGTCCAGGGCCCAACCCTGGACCACGCTGTAGATCCGGTCGGAGTCGGTGATGTCGCAGGTCCCGTAGAGGGTGGCGCTCTGGTCGGGGAAGGTGATCGTGCCGAACGGGCGGAGGTTGTGGCTGTTGTTCTGGAAGAAGAACACGATGGTGTTGAGCTGACGCACCTCGCCGGTGTTGGAGATCGCCCTTGCGGTGACCTCGTGCTCGCCGTTGACGAACGACGTGGTGTTCAGGTTGTAGAACCAGCCCGAGAACGCAGCGCCGGGGAAGGTCGGGAAGAAGGCCGCCACGTCGGCACGCTGGCGGCCGTACTCGGCGGCGCCGATGACGCGTCCGTCGACCACCACGTCGACCCGCGCGATGCCGTCGTCGTCGAGCGCCCAACCGACCAGGGGCACGATACCTCCGACGCCCAGCACTCCGCCGTCGAGGTTGCCGTCGACGAAGCCGAAGGGCTCGCCGAGGGTCGCCGCGACCGGCTCGGCCTCACACGGCCCGCCGTCGGAGACGCCCACGATGTTGGCGTTGGCGACCGAAGCCGTCAGCACGAGGCCCAGCGAAAGGAGGCCCAGGAAGAAGAGGAAGGTGGGAGTCTGGCGCATCTCGGATCACCTCTCGGCCCATCGATCTGGGCGCTGCTTGCATGGTGGTCGGCGGATCGGCTTCCAGCGGATCTTCCCAGTGGTACAGATGTCGTACTGAGCGAATCTGGGCGCCGGAACCGCACGCGGCGTCCCACGCGGGGACGCACACGCACGGTGATGGAGACTGCTGATCCATAGCAGTCTAGGCATAAACAAAGCGACCCGTCAACCGTTTTTCGGTCGGCAGCCTTGCCAGTAACTGACTGCACGCTCTGCGTTTAGCGTCCGGCAGGCTGCCTCGGGACCCGCTCCGGGACGATCGCGCCGAGGCGCACTCCGTGATCGCGTTCGATCCTCCGCTTGGTGCGGTGAACCAGCGCGTGCACCGCGCTGGGGGACATCCCGAACGACCTGGCGACCTCGGCCGCGCCGTGCCTACCGAGGACCATGCGCCGGAACACCTCGCGATTGCGTGCCGGGTGGGTGGTGTCGAGCGTCGCCTCGTCGCACAGGCCCGCCAGCTGGTGCAGCGCCTCGCGCAGCAGGTAGGTGCGCTCGGGATCGGCGCGCTCGGCGACCTCGCCGGCACAGCCCTCCGCCGGCAGCTGGAACCGCTCCCGGTGTGCGGCCTCGCGGCGGCTGCGACTGCGCGACCGGCGCACCTGGTCGAGCACCAGCCGAGCGACGATACGGCGAAGGAAGGCGAGCAGCTGGCCGTCGTTGGCGAAGCGGCTGCGATGCAGCACCCGGCGATCGTCGGCCAGGAGGCGCAGATAGAGATCCTGCACGACGTCCTCCGGCTCCACGACGACTCCCTCGTCGCGCACCTTCCGGCACAGGACCACGGCGTAACCGAAGACCGTGCGGTGCACCTTCTCGACCAGCTCGGACCAGGCGGCGCCACCGCCCACCGCGCAGGCGCGCCAGTGCCGCACCAGCTCGAAGCTCGGCCTCCGGCAGGGAGAGTGCGAGCGCGAGCTGGACGGCGGTCGCCCTACTCCGCGGGATCGTTCGTCGGCCTGGTCGCGGTGCGGCTCGGACCGGCACGCCGGCGACGGCGTGGCGCCTGCGCTCGAACGGCTTCGGAATCGGCTGGGGGAACAGGACATGGCTTCTCCTTCGCATCGGAGAGGCCACGGAGGGACGGTGGACGGCCGCCCGCAGTCTTCGCTTCCTCACCCCTCAACGCGATCGGAGACCGAAGCGGACATCTCGGCCGGACGCCCCCGGGCTCTCAGCGGGCCGCGACCGCCCCGCAGTGCCGCTACACTGCCCGCCGGCGCTCCGATCGCGCCGTGCCCGACCTCTCGTCCACCTTAGCCCCCAACGCCGCGCTCCGGGAGCAGGGACCGCCGGCGCCGACCAGCTCTCCAGACGACGATGACGACCGCTCCGACTCTCGTACCAGGGCCCGCCCCTGAGCCACCGACACCGACTCGCACGGCCGCACCGCGGCGTCGATCGGCCCGATGCCGGCTGGCGAGGCCGCTCTGCGCCCTGATCCCGGTCCTCCTGATCCTGCCCTCCGTGGTGCTGGTCACGGCCTGCGACGGCGCCACCTCGGAGCAGGAGCCCCGGGCCGGCGAGAGCGTCGATCTCGCCGGGAGCCTCGCCGGCTACAACCTCCTGTTGATCACCATCGACACCCTGCGGGCCGATCGTCTGGGCTCCTTCGGCCATCCCGATCCTGGCCAGAGCCCCCGCATCGACGCTCTCGCAGCGAGCGGTACCCGCTTCCTCGAGGCGAGCGCCCCTCGTGGCCTCACCTGGCCCTCGCTCGCCACCGTGCTCACCGGCCAGTACCCGAGCAGCCACGGCCTGATCCAGAACGGCTACAGCTTCGCCGACGACCAGCGCACGTTGCCCCATCGCCTGCAGGATGCCGGCTACCAGACCGCCGCGGTGTTGAGCAACATGTGCCAGGCGAACCACCGCGGCTGGGATCTGCTGGAGTGCGCCGGCGGAGTCGACGCGCGGGTCGAGCGCAAGGCGCTGGCCTGGATCGACCAGCTCGATCCCCAGCGCCCCTTCTTCCTCTGGGCGCACTACTTCGGGGCCCACGGGCCGTACTACAACGGTGGCGATCGGGCGGCGCGGATCGATCCAGGCTACGAGGGCGTGGTCGAGGCGAAGAAGCACGTCCTGAACCGGATCATGACCGACCAGATCCCGCTCGACGCCGCCGACCAGCGTCATCTCGACGCGCTGTACGACGCCGCCGTGCAGGGCACCGACGAGCTGGTCGGGAGGCTGCTCGACGGGCTCGCCTCACGCGGCGCGCTCGAACGCACGGCGATCGTGCTGCTCGCCGACCACGGCGAGGATCTCTACGACCACCACGGGTACATCTACCACGCCTGCTCGCCGTACCAGAGCGGTCTGCACGTGCCCCTGCTCTTCGTGCTGCCGCCGGCGCTCGGACTCGCGGCGCCGACGGGAGGAGCCGTGGCGCAGCCGGTCGAGCTCACCGACGTACTGCCGACCCTGGCATCGCTGTTCGCCCTGCCGCTCGAGGGGGAGTGCATCGACGGCACCTCACTGGTCCCCTATCTCGAGCGTCCCGAGCGCGGCGGGGAGGGCAAGGCGGCGCTCAGCGAGTACGGCAGCGAGCGCATCGCGACGGTGCGTCAGGGACGCTGGAAGCTCATCGTCAATCCCGACGAGCACCGCCCCATCTGCCTCCCGGGCGCCCCCGAGGATCTCTATCCGATCGCTGCCACGGAGCTCTACGACCTCGTCGAGGACCCCGCCGAGCTGAACGACCTCAGCGGCGAGCAGCCGTCTCAGGTCCGCCGGCTGACCAGGCTGCTGGCGGAGCGGGAAGCCGCCAAGTGCGGCGGTGACGGTGGCGTCCAGGAGCTCCCGGAGGAACTGCGCAGGGAGCTCGAGGCGCTGGGCTACGTGAACTGACCGAACTGACCGAACTGACCGGTGCCGCCGTGGGGCACCAGAGACCGCACGGATCGACCTTCGTCGGCTCGCGAAGCCGCAGCACGACGCACCCAGGCCCCCGAGCGAGGGACCGGTTCCCGGACCGCGCTCTGGCGACCGACCGCCAGCGTCTCGGAGCGCACCCCCTCGAACGGACCGGGTGGCGACGGGTCGGCGGAGCGCTGACGGCTACGGCCGCAGCGTCCGCAGACTCAGCGCATCTTCTCTTCGACGAACTCGACGTGCTTGCGCACCCTCGGGTCGTACTTCTTGAGCCGCAGCTTCTCGGTCGAGAGCTTCTTGTTCTTCGTCGTGGTGTAGAAGTAGCCGGTGCCGGCACTGGAGACGAGCTTGATCTTGTCGCGCATCTTGAGACTCCGCTGGACCTGAGAGGGGACGCGAGGACTGGGAGCTGGCGGCGCGTCGGGGCGGCCGCTCGGGTGCCCGGTGAGCACCGTTTCTCCTGCTGTCCCGCCGCGGCGGGACCTCCTCGTTCGAGGCTCTCGAGTGGCGGGGCCGACGGGACTCGAACCCGCGACCTCCGGCGTGACAGGCCGGCATTCTAACCAGCTGAACTACGACCCCGTTTCGAGAGCCGACGGCGTGAGCTCCGGTTCCAGACACCCCTCGCACCGCGGCTGGTGGGAGGTGAGGGACTCGAACCCGCGACCCCCTGCGTGTAAGGCAGGTGCTCTAACCAACTGAGCTAACCTCCCTCGCGGCCGACCGCGCGCACGGGCATGAACGGCCGCCGCAGGAGGGCGGATCCTAAGCGAAGCAGGCGAGGCGAGTCAACGCTGACCGCGGCCGCGAAAGCCCGATGACCCGGCGCCGCGGCAGCCGGATGGCGCCAGGCGCCGTCGCCGTCGACACGGTGTGTCACAATCGGGCCCGTCATCGGCGGCGGCCGGCGCGACGGTGCGCTCACCCGGTTCGAGCGACCTCGTCGTCCCTACGAACCCAGGGCCGCGTCCGTGGCTCGACGCCGCCAGCAGCCGCAGGCCTGTGCGAAACCACTGCCGGGAAGGCGGGTCTCTCGCACGGCCAGCCCGCGGCGCCGCGCCAGATCGGCGGCCAGCGCTCGGCCTCGACGCGCCCGACGGACCCCGGTGCCAGCCCGGCCTGTGAAGCCGGGAAGGCCGGCCGCCAACGACGACCCACCAACCGCGAAAGGACACTCAGACCAGATGCACGAAGTCCCAGCCCTTCCGTACTCATTCGACGCCCTCGAACCGCACATCGACGCCCGGACGATGGAGATCCATCACGACAAGCACCACGCTGCCTACGTCTCCAAGCTGAACGAGGCGCTCGACGGGCATGCCGACCTCCAGGCACTTCCCGTCGAGGAGCTGCTGCGCAAGATCGACAGCGTGCCGGAGAAGATCCGTGGCGCCGTACGCAACCATGGAGGCGGGCACGCCAACCACTCTCTGTTCTGGGAGATCATGGGGCCCGGAGGAGGGGGCGAGCCGAAGGGCGCCCTCGCCGACGCGATCGACAGCGCCTTCGGCTCCTTCTCCGACTTCAAGGAGAAGTTCCAGGCCGCAGCGGCGGGCCAGTTCGGTTCCGGATGGGGGTGGCTGGTCAAGGGTGACGGAGGCCTCGAGATCCTCGCCCGGCCCAACCAGGACTCGCCCCTGATGGAGGGCAAGACACCGCTCCTCGGCGTCGACGTCTGGGAGCATGCCTACTATCTGAACTACCAGAACCGGCGACCGGACTATCTGAAAGCGTTCTGGAACGTGGTCGACTGGGACGCGGTGGCCAAGCGCTTCGCCTGATCCGGGACGACTGCCGCCTGCGTCCGTCGTCGTCGGGCTCCCACCCGCCCTTCTCGAGCCCCACCGCCGCCGCGGCGCGTGGGGCTTTCTCTTTCCTGGACGGTCCTTGCTCTGCTCCGACTCCAGGACCTCCTCCGCCACCGGGATCTGCACCGGACCGGCCAGTGGATCGGGGGCCTCCACAGGAGGTACGCACGCTGCCGGCACCGATTAGAGGCCGCGACCACTGCCAGCGGACGAACAAGGGGAACACCGCAACGTGCGGATATTCCTACACTTGCACGAACAAGCTCAGAACGTGTGCACACGATGCTCGCGAAAGGGAGCTTTTTCAACTTTCATTCAATATCCGTGGCGCTAGAGTCTGCCTCGAGCCTCGGCAGCCGGTCTCGTCGGCACCGACCCCCCGGCACGCCGCTGGCTCTCTCCTGCCATCCACTGCTTCGTTCCTTTCGGGGTCCCCCCGCGCCTCCAACGAGAAAGGGTTGCAACGTCCAATGGCACAAGACAGCTCGCGCTCGAACCGGCAGATGACAAAGGTCTTCAAGGCGCTGTCGGACAACACCCGGCAGCAGATCCTCAGCCTGCTCGAAGAACGGCAGCGCAACGTCGGAGAGATCGTCGGCGAGTTCGCGCTCTCGCAGCCGACGATCTCGCGGCACCTCTCGGTGCTCAAGGAAGCCGATCTGGTGATCGACGAGCGCCGCGGACAGAACGTCGTCTACAGCCTCAACAACGAGACCCTCAACGGGTCCATGCAGCGTTTCTTCGGACAGTTCAGCGCCTGCCAGGCGTCGCTGCGCTGATCGCGCTGCGGCGCGACATCACGGCACGGTCGACTCGCTGCCCGGCCGGTCATCGGTTGTGGCCACCGCCGGGCGGTCGGCGCCGTGTGAGCCGCGCGCCCGTGCCTCCACGGCCGAACGGAAACCGTCGCGCTACCGAGCGCGGGCAACGCCCGTTGACCTCGCGGCGCGGCGTCGCTTAGGGTTGCTGCTTGCCCGCTGCGCACCGCGCGAGTCCGCTCGTGCTGCGGGCGCGCCGGTCAGATCTCCGGCGGTGTAGCTCAGTTGGTTAGAGCAAGCGGCTCATATCCGCTGTGTCAGGGGTTCAAGTCCCTTCACCGCCACCAAGTTCCCGGGCGAACCGGCCGCTGCCGCCTCTCGTGACCTGACGTGCAAACCCGACCTCGCCCGCTCGGGTCCGGCACGCCGCGATCACCCACAGGTCGACCCTGACCCGGGGAAGAGCTATCGCGGCCCCATCGAACCGACCGCCGAGCTCCTCGCCCGTGCCACACTCGCCGGCTCCGGCGGACGCGGCGCTCCGGGCGATCGACAGGCTGCTCACCGCGTACCCGCCGCCCTACGTCGTCGCCTTCTCGGGCGGTCGTGACTCGCTGGCGCTGCTCCTCCTGCTGCGCCGGGCGCTCGGCGCGGACGCCGGTGGCACCCAGACGGGCAGGGGCTCGGGACAGGGCGCCACGGGCTCGGCCCTGCCACTGATCGCCGCCCACCTGGATCATGGCCTCGATGCTGGATCCGCCGCGCGTGCGACGCACTGCGCCGCGGTCGCCGAGCAACTCCGGATCATCTACGCGAGCGCGCGCGTGTGCCCACCTGCACGCGTCCCCGAGGGCATCGAGGCGTGGGCACGGAACGAGCGCTACCGGTTCCTGGAGCAGGTCCGGAGAGACCACGATGCGGCCTGGGTGCTCACTGCGCACCACGCCGACGATCAGGTCGACACCCTGCTGATGCGCATCCTCGCCGGAACCCGGATCTGGGGACTCGCGGGCATCCGGCCCCGCTCAGGTCGCGTCCTACGGCCCCTGCTCGCGGTGTCGAGGAGCGCACTGCACGGGACGTTCGACCACGGGGCGTTCGACCACGGGGCGTTCGACGCGGCAGCGGACGGACCGCCGCACGGAACAGTGGAGGGAGCAGTGGACGAAGCACCGGACGAAGCACCGGACGAAGCACCGGACAGGGCGCGGGACAGGCGCTCGCAGCACGGGCCGGCAGCGCCTCGGTCGGCCTCCCCGGTCGCGCCGGTCGCACCGGTCGTGGCGATCGAGGATCCGGGCAACAGCGATCCGAGGCGGCTGCGCAACTTCGTGCGTCGGCACCTCAAGCCGCACCTGGAGCGGGAGCAGGGCGACCTCCAGGGTCGGGTCCTGCGTCTCGCCGATGCTGCCAGAGCGCTCGACGAGCTCGAGTTCACGGTTGCCGAAGCCGCCTTGCTCGAGGCGACGACGCAGGGGGTCGCGCTGCGCCTCGCGGCCTGGGACCGGAGCCGGCAGGGATCCAACCGCCCGAGCGACGCGCCTTCCTGCGGCGAGGATCGCTCCCGCGCCCGCCTCGAATTCGGGCTGCATCTGCTGCACCGTCGAAGTGGCGCGGCGCCCTACCGCGGCAGCGCCTTCGGCGAGCTGTGGCGACAGCTGCACCGCCAGGGTCGGGTACGGGTCGACATCGGCGGCCATCGGCGATGGTCGAGCCGGACCCGAGACGGCGAACGCCTGCTCGAGATCGTCGGCGGCGAGCCGTCTTCGCAACCGATCGCACCCTCCTTTGCGTATACTTTCCCGATTCCCGGAGGCCTCTGGATTCCGGAGATCGGCGTCGCGGTGCGGGTACGGCGAGTGACCTGCGGAGCGAGCAGCCCCGCGGCGGCGGGCGCTGCCGGCGCGACCGCCACGGACGATGGCGGCGGGAGAGGTCACGGCGCGTCTTCGCGGCGAGGCCCGCACCCGTCTCAGGTCGTCCATCTGCCAGACGGCGCGGCGAGTCTCGAGATCCGTACCCGCCGCCCAGGAGATCGTCTCCTCCGCCGACCCGACTCGAAGCCGAAGAAACTCAAGGACGCGCTGTCAAGAACGCAGATCCCCACCGCGCTTCGCGACCGACTGCCGCTACTGGTGTACCGGGGACAGGTCGTCGACCTGCTCGCGACCGGCGAGTGGATCGTCGAGACCTCTACCCTGCGGTATGCCGCGGGGGATCGGGGTGCGGACGCTCCCGCCCACTTCTCACCCTGGCGGATCGAGGTCGCAGCCGCGCCTCGCGTCGACCTCGGCTCCCGGTCGCGGGAGCTCCGTGGGAACGTCGGCGAGGAATCCGGCTCCGCGACGCCCTGTTGCCGAGCGAGCCGGTAGGCTCGTGGGGGTCGGTCGCCGGAAACGGCGCCGTGACCGATCCCTCTCAAACCTCCGCGTCACACTCCCGGCACGCGGTCCGATCCTGCGGGGAAGTCTCCGGACTGGCCACGCACCGCAACCGTGAGTCCCGCCTGCAGCCACCGCGGCTCGGGCCGAGGTACAGAACGTGAACTCCACACTGCGCACACTCCTGCTCTGGGCCGTCATCTTCGTGATGGTCATCCTGCTGATCAACCTGTTCAACCAGGGTGCCCGAGGACGCGACGAGCTCACATTCAGCGAGTTCCTGCGTCAGGTCGAGGACGGTTTCGTCGCCTCGGTGACCATCAGCGGTGACGAGATCGAGGGCGTGTACAAGCCGAGCCCCGAGCATCAGGAAGACTCGAAGTTCAAGACGTTCCAGCCGCCGAACTACGACGAGCTGGTTCCCCTGCTGCGCTCCAACGAGGTCGAGATCCGCTCGGACCCCCCGCGCGACAGCCCGGTCCTCGCGATCCTGCTGACCTGGGGGCCGATCTTGCTGATCGTCGGCCTCTGGTTCTTCTTCATGCGCCAGATGCAGTCGGGTGGCAACCGCGCGATGTCGTTCGGCAAGAGCAAGGCGAAGCTGCTCAACGCCAGTGGCAAGAAGGTGACCTTCAAGGACGTCGCCGGAGTGGAGGAGGCAAAGGAGGAGCTGTCGGAGATCGTCGAGTACCTCAAGGAGCCGCAGAAGTTCCAGAAGCTCGGCGGCAAGATCCCCAAGGGCGTGCTGCTCATGGGACCTCCGGGCACCGGCAAGACCCTGCTGGCCCGCGCCATCGCCGGCGAGGCCAACGTTCCGTTCTTCTCGATCTCGGGCTCCGACTTCGTCGAGATGTTCGTCGGCGTCGGCGCCAGCCGCGTGCGTGATCTCTTCGAGCAGGGCAAGAAGAACGCGCCGTGCATCATCTTCATCGACGAGATCGACGCGGTCGGTCGCCATCGCGGCGCCGGTCTCGGCGGCGGCCACGACGAGCGCGAGCAGACGCTGAACCAGCTCCTGGTCGAGATGGACGGCTTCGAGACCAACGAGGGCGTCATCCTGATCGCGGCCACCAACCGTCCCGACGTGCTCGATCCGGCCCTGCTGCGTCCCGGTCGATTCGATCGCCGCGTGGTCGTCGACCGCCCCGACATCACCGGACGGCTCGGCATCCTCCAGGTGCACACCCGCTCGGTGCCACTCGACGAGGACGTCAACCTCGAGATCATCGCCCGCGGCACCCCCGGCTTCGCCGGCGCCGACCTCGCCAACCTGGTCAACGAGGCCGCCCTGATCGCCGCCCGCCGCAATCTCAAGGCGGTCGACATGGCGTCCTTCGAATTCGCCAAGGACAAGGTGATGATGGGTGCCGAGCGCAAGACGATGATCCTCAGCGAGGAGGAGAAGGAGGTCACCGCCTACCACGAGGCCGGCCACGCGCTGGTCGCCGCCTTCCTCGACGAGTCCGATCCGCTGCACAAGATCACCATCATCCCGCGCGGCCGGGCCCTCGGGCTGACCATGCAGCTGCCGACCGACGACAAGTACACCTACAAGAGCAACTACGTGCGCGCCCAGCTCGCGATCCTCATGGGCGGGCGGGTCGCCGAGGAGCTCACCCAGGAAGACATCACCACCGGCGCCGGCAACGACATCGAGCGCGCCACCGACATGGCGCGACAGATGGTCTGCGAGTGGGGTATGTCCGAGCTCGGACCGCTCGCCTTCGGCGAGAAGAGCGAGCCCGTGTTCCTCGGACGAGACTTCCAGCAGCGAGCCGACTACAGCGAGAGCACGGCGGTGCTGATCGATCGCGAGATCAACCGGCTGGTCAACGAGGGCTACGAGAAGGCGAAGCAGATCCTCACCGAGCACCGCGACGTTCTCGAGCAGCTGTCGAAGGACCTGCTGGAGCACGAGACCCTCGACGGCTCGTACGTCTACGACATGATCGAGAAGATCTCCGGTGTCGATCGCAAACCGAAGCACAGACCGGTGCCGGTGCGGCCGCCGGCCGCGGGACCGACGCCGCAGCCCGAGCCCGCCGAGGACGAGGCGCCGGTGATGCGACCTGCGCCGGTCACCGAGCCGGCGACCGGCGAATCCAGGGAGCCCGAGTCGGCGCGTGGCGAGAGCCGGGAACCGAAGCGCGAGCCGCGCAAGGAACCGAGGAAGGAGCCGCGCAAGGAGGGCAAGAAGGACGCCGCCGAAGACGAGACCCCCGAGGTCGCTCCGGCCCAGAGATCCTCCCAGGAAGGCGCGTCCCGCACTGGGATCACCCCCCGCACCGAAGGATCGAAGTAGCATCGCCGCGTGGTCGAGACCGGGAGATCATCCGCAGGCACACGGGCGCGCGGTAGAGCGGAGAGGGGCAGGGCATGAGCCTGGCTCCCCTCTGGGACGTGCTCACCTGGCGCGACGCGATCGACCTGCTGGCGGTCAGCTTCCTGGTCTACAACCTGCTGCTCTTCATCCGCGGCACCCGGGCGGTGCAGGTGCTGCTCGGCATCCTGGTGCTCGGCGGCGTCGCCTACCTGGCGCGCTTCCTCGAGCTGCGCACCCTCGAGCAGCTGATGACGGGGTTCTTCCTGGTGGTGCTCCCGGTGGCGATCATCGTCCTGTTCCAGAACCAGATCCGCCGCGCGCTGGTGAACTTCGGGCGCAATCCCCTGATCGGCTTCACCACCCAGGGCCACAGCGAGGAGATCTTCACCGAGCTGGTCAACGCCGCGACCACGATGTCCAAGCGCCGCATCGGCGGGCTCGTCGTCATCGAGCGGGTCGACGGTCTGCGTGACTACGTGGAGAACGGCATCGTGCTCGACGCCAAGATCTCCTTCGACCTGCTGATCACCATCTTCAACCCGTCGACACCGCTGCACGACGGCGCGGTGATCGTCGAGCAGGGGCGGATCGCCGCCGCCGCCTGCTTCATGCCTCTGTCCTCGAACCCCGAGCTGTCGACCCGGCTCGGAACCCGCCACCGCGCCGCTCTCGGCATCAGCGAGGAGACCGACGCGATGGCGATCGTGATCTCGGAGGAGACCGGAGCCATCTCGGTCGCCGTCGAGGGCCGACTGACCCAGAACCTCGACGCCAAGAAGCTCGGCGATCGGCTGCACCAGCATCTGGTGGTGGAGATGCGCGGCTCGGCCCGGCGTACCCCCAAGGCCGACGTCGCCACCGTCGACGCCTGAGGCCGGGATCCGATTCATGCCGCTGCGCCCCACCCCCGCCGCGATCGAGAACCGCTGGGTCCTGCGTTGCGCCGCCTTCCTGATCGCGACCTCGCTGTGGCTCTTCGTGTCGCTGCTGCCGCGTCTGCAGGTGCAGGCGGAACCTCGCGCAGAGCTGGCGATCGACGCCACCGTCGCCTACGAGAATCCGCGTCCCGACGACCTGATGATCCTCAATCGTGGTCACGAGATCAGCGTACTGGTGCGCGGGCGCGAGTCGCTGGTGCAGGGGCTCGACACCGGCGAGGTCGACATCCGCGTCCCGTTTCCACGCCAGTTCACCGCCAACGAGCCGATCGACGTGCAGCTCAGCCCCGAGCTGGTCAAGCTGCCCGAGGGCCTCGAAGCGGTGTCGGTGACGCCCAACGTGATCACCCTGCTGATCGACGAGAAGGAGAGCGTCAAGCTGCCGGTGCGGGTGGTCTTCACCGGCGAGCCCGCCGCGGGGCTCACCCGCCTCGACGTGCAGTCGGTCGTCGAGCCGCCCGAGGTGACGGTACAGGGGCCGAAGCACCAGCTGCAGTCGCTCGCCGAGGTGACCACCGCACCGGTGAACCTCGACGGCCGGGCGGTGCAGTTCTCCGAGCGGGTCGAGGTGCGGGTCGAAGGTACCGCAACACGGGTGCTCAACCCCAGCCTGGTCAAGGTGACGGTCTACTTCGGGGCGGTCGACGACCTCACGGTCGCCGGCACGGGGGGACGATGAGCTCGGCGCCCGGCACGAAGCTGTTCGGCACCGACGGGATGCGCGGGACCTTCGGCGAACCACCGCTCGATGCCGCCACCGTGAGGCGCCTGGCCCATGCACTCGCCGACCAGCTGGTCTCCGCCGACGGTGCGGAAGTCGACGTCGTGATCGGAGGCGACACGCGAACCAGCACGCCGCAGATCTGCCAGTGGATCGCCGACGCGCTCGGCGAGCGACGGGTGCGTGTGCTCGACCTCGGGGTGGCGCCCACCCCCGCCGTCGCCCATCTGGTGCCGCGGCTCGGCGCCGCCGCCGGTGTCGTCGTGTCGGCGAGCCACAATCCCCCCGCCGACAACGGCATCAAGATCTTCGGCGCCGACGGTTTCAAGCTGTCGCCAGCGCAGGAGGAGGCCCTGACCCGCGCCGTCGCCGGCGATGCCCACGGCCAGGGCCGGGCGGCGTCGGAAGGCCGGTCTCACGCTCCGCCGCGCGAGCGGCGGGTGGTCGACCGCGAGCCGGTCGGGCGCTATCTGGAGAGCCTGCTCGGCAGCGTCGGCGAGCAGCGCCTCGACGGGCTCCGCATCGTGCTCGACAGCGGCCACGGCGCTGCGGCGGGCCTCGCAGCCGAGCTCTTCCGCCAGCTCGGCGCCAGCGTGCACGCCCTGCACGACCAGCCCGACGGCAGCCGGATCAACGTCGGCTGCGGCTCGACCGCGCCGGAGGTGGTGGCCCGTGCCGTGGCCGAGGCCGGCGACCTCGGCTTCGCCTTCGACGGCGACGCCGACCGGGTCATCGTCTGCGACTCCCGCGGTGTGGTGCACGACGGAGACGCCGTGCTCTACGTGTGGGCCGCCTGGCTCGCCTCGCGCGGCGAGCTGCCCGGGCCGGCGATCGTCGCCACCTCGATGAGCAATCTCGGGCTCGAGCGAGCGCTCGCCCGCCACGGCGTCGCGGTGGTGCGCTGCGACGTCGGCGACCGTGCGGTGGTCGAGACCCTGCGGCGCGAGCGGCTACGTCTCGGCGGCGAGCAGTCGGGGCACCTGGTGGACCTCGAGCTCGCCACCACCGGGGACGGCATCCTGTCGGCGCTGCAGATCGCCGCGATCGTCGCCCGCAGCGGCGTCGCGCTCGAGGAGCTGGCGCGACCTCTCGAACGCTACCCTCAGGTGCTGCGCAGCATCCCCGTGCACAGCAGGCCGCCCTTCGAATCGCTTCCCGAAGTACAGTCCGTCGTCGCAGACATCGAGCGCCGGCTCGCCGGCGACGGTCGCCTCGTTCTGCGCTACAGCGGCACCGAGAGGGTCGCTCGCATCATGATCGAGGGCCCCGATCACGACCAGGTCGACGCCCTGGCCAGCCGTCTCGGCGAGACTCTGGCCCGGGCGATCGGCGCCCCGCGAGAGGAGGTCCCCCATGGCTCCGTCCGCTGACTCCGGCGCCGCCGCCAAGGCCGCGGCGCGTTCGGTCCAGCTGTCCGTCAACGTCGACCACGTCGCCACCCTGCGCCAGGCGCGCCGGGCCGACTATCCCGACCCGGTCGACGCCGCCCGCATCGCCGAGAGTGCGGGCGCCAGCGGCATCACCGTGCACCTGCGCGAGGACCGCCGCCACATCCAGGACCACGATCTCGCCGCCCTGGCGGAAGCGGTGCGCGGCAAGCTCAACCTGGAGATCGCCGGCACCGTGGCGATGCTCGAGATCGCCGAGCGCCACCGGCCGGGCCAGGTCACCCTGGTGCCCGAGCGGCCCGACGAGATCACCACCGAGGGCGGACTCGACCTGGTGCGCCATTCGAGACGCGTGCAGCGCGCCGCGAACACGCTCGCCGAATCCGGGATCGCGGTCTCCATCTTCCTCGACCCCGAGGAGGCCCAGGTCGACTGCGCCGTGCAGATGGAGAACATCGCCGGCATCGAGATCAACACCGATCACTACACGCGCGCCGAGCGGCCCGAGGGCGAGCTCGAGGAGATCCGCCGCGCCGCGGCGCGCGCCGCCGAAGCGGGGATCTCCGTCTACGCCGGGCACGGCCTGACCACGACGAACGTCGGTGCGGTCGCCGCGGTGCCCCAGATCGAGGAGCTCAACATCGGTCACTCGATCGTCTCGCGCGCCGTGCTGGTCGGCTTCGAAGCCGCGGTCAAGGAGATGCTCGAGGCGATCCGTAGAGCGTCCTGACCCGTCGCGGTCCGTCAACCCTCAGTTCCGTCAACCCTCACAGGGCGCGACGCGACCAGACGACCGCGGTTCCGTCCCGACGTGGACCGGTCGCCGCCCGGACGACGAGTCGCACTGCCGTCATGACCTCCCGACCGCCCGATCCGGAACCCGACGCCGCCGCGAGCCGGCGACGGCGCGAGCACGCTGGCCTCCACGAGAGGGAGCTCACGGGACGCAGGCTGGTGCGCGAGACGTACGTCGAGCTCGAACGGCGGTGCCGCGAGCGGGGCGCGTTGCTGGCCAGACGGGAGTTGGCCGTGTCGGTGGCACGCCTGGTGACGATGGCGGCCCTGCTGCTCATCCTGTGGATGTCTGTGCAGTCGCAGCTGCTGCCGCTGTGGGCGGTGCTGCTGCCCGTCGCCGGATTCCTGGTCCTGCTGCCGATGCACGAACGGCTGCTGCGTCGGCGCGACCGGGCTCGCCGCGCGGCGCTCTTCTACCGCGAGGGCATCGCCCGGCTCGACGGCACCTGGGCGGGCGGCGGCCGACCCGGCACCGGCCACCTCGCCGCCGCGGAGGGCCACCTCTACGCGACCGACCTCGATCTCTTCGGTCGGGGCTCGCTCTTCGAGCTGCTCTGCCGCGCCCGCACCGAGATCGGCGAGCGCACGCTGGCCGGCTGGCTCCTCGCTCCGGCGAGCTGCGACGAGATCGACGCCCGGCAGCGCGCCGTGGTGGAGCTCGCCGCCCTGGGCGAGCTGCGCGAGCGGATCGCCACCCTGGGCGCAGAGCTCGGTGAGCGACCCGGATCGGACGGCATCGCCGCCTGGGCGGCCCGGCCCGCGGTGCTCAGGCGGCACCGGGCGCCGCGCGCGATCGCCGCCGCCCTCGCGACAGCCAACGTCACGGCGGCTCTCTACTGGTGGCCGATGGGAGCCGGGCCCGCGCCACTACTCGCGCTGCTCACCGCCCAGCTTCTCGGCTTCGCCCTGCTACGCCGCCGCCTGCAACGGCTCACCCACGGCGTCGAGCGCAGCGCCCGCCACCTCGACGACCTCTGCTCGCTGCTGCGGCTGCTCGAAGGCTCCGAGTTCACCTCGTCGTGGCTGCAGGCCCGACGCTCACGGTTGGCGAGCCGCCCCGAGGCGGAGGGCGGCAGCGTACCCGGAGCCCGAGCTACGCAGCGCTCCCGGGCTTCACAGCGCATCGGCGAGCTGCGCCGACTGGTCGAGCTGCATGACGCGATGCGCAACCCCTTCTTCGCTCCTTTCGGTCTGCTGCTGCTCTGGGGCACCCAGACCGGTCTGGCGCTCGACGGCTGGCGCCAGGAACACGGCGGGAACATCGCCGATTGGCTCGCTGCCCTCGGCGAGATCGAGGCCGCCGCCTCGCTCGCCGCGTTCGCCCACGAGAACCCCACCTGGCCGATGCCGGAGATCCTCGCCAGCGACGCGTCCGTGCAGCTCGTGGCCCGCGATCTCGGCCACCCGCTGCTCGGCGCCGGCGCCGCCTGCGAGCTCAACGACGTCGCGCTCGGAAGGCCTCCGGCAGGCGAGGCCCAGGCGCTGGTGATCAGCGGCTCCAACATGTCGGGCAAGAGCACCTTCCTACGCGCCTGCGGCAGCAATCTGGTGCTCGCACTCGCGGGCGCACCGGTTCGCGCCAGCTCGATGCGCTGCAGCCGACTGGCGATCGGCGCCTCGATCCAGGTCCTCGACTCGCTGCAGGAGGGCGCCTCCAAGTTCTACGCCGAGATCACCCGGCTGCGCCGCATCCTCGATCTCTGCGACGGCGAGGCGCCGGTCCTCTTCCTGCTCGACGAGATCCTGCACGGCACCAACTCGCACGATCGGCGCATCGGCGCCGAGGCCGTCGTACGGGCGCTGCTCGAGCGCGGCGCCATCGGACTGGTGACCACGCACGACCTGGCGCTCGCTCGCATGGCCGAAGACGAGCAGCAGTCCGGAAGCGCCGGCGCGGCCGTACTGCGCAACAAGCACTTCGTCGACACTCTCGGCGGAGGCAGGATCACCTTCGACTACCGACTGCGCGAGGGAGTCGTCCAGCGCAGCAACGCCCTCGCCCTGATGCGCGAGGTCGGCCTCGACGTCTGAGCCGTTCGACCCGTCCAGCCGGCGCTGGATGCGGTCCTCCAACCGCAGGAGTCCTCGACTTGCCCCAAACCAGGAGTACGGCGCCGTTTCGGCGAGCCTCGTCGCGACGAGGCCGCGCCTCCCTGCCCCGACCCACGACCGGCCTGGACGTCCTGACCGTCCCGCTGCTGGTTCTCGCCGTGCTCGCCTGCGCCGGTGAAGGCGCCCCACCGCAGGAGGACGCATCGCTCACCGGCGTCTGGCGCGCGGTGCTCGCCTCGCCCGGGGGCGAGCTGCCGTTCGGGCTCGAGATCCAGGACCGGGACGGTGCGCTCGGCGCCACGATCCACAACGCCGAAGAGGTGGTCGAGGTCGAGCGGGTGGAGCACCGAGGCGACGAGCTGCTGCTCGCCTTCGACGGTTACGACTCCGAGATCGTCGCCGGCCTGCAAGCCGACGGCAGCTTGCGCGGGCGTTGGCGCAAGACCGCCGCCAGCGGTGACTCGACTCTCGACTTCTCCGCCGTGCGGGGAATCGAGCACCGGTTCACCGGTTCGCAGGAGGCTCCCGGCTGGAGCGTCGGTGGAGAGTGGGCGACGACCTTCGTCGACGAGGACGGGACCTTCCCTGCCCGCGGCCTCTTCGATCAGCAGGGCGACCGGGTGACCGGCACCTTCCGCACCACCACCGGCGACTACCGCTACCTCGAGGGGGAGATCGAGGGCGACGAGCTGCTGCTGTCGACCTTCGACGGTGCCCACGCCTTCCTCTTCCGCGCCCGGCGCGGCGAGGACGGGGTGTTGCGCGGCGACTTCTGGTCGCGCGACAGCTACCACGCCACCTTCGAAGCCACTCCGGCAGCGGAGGGCTCCGAGCTCCCGGACGCATGGCAGCAGGTCGGGCTCGCCAACCCGGACGGGCGCTTCACCTTCTCGTTCCCCGATCTCGACGGCGAGCTGGTCAGCAGCGAGGACGAGCGCTTCCGCGGTCGGGTGCTGCTGGTCGACGTGTTCGGTTCGTGGTGCCCCAACTGCAACGACTCCGCGCCACTGCTGGCCGAATGGCACCGCGAGTACGAGGGCCGCGGCCTCGAGGTCGTCGGGCTCGCCTTCGAGATGACCGGCGACGCCGAGCGTGATCGACGCTTCGTGCGCCGCTTCGGCGAGCGACACGGCATCGAGTACCCCCTCCTGCTCGCCGGGACCAGCGACAAGGAGGCCGCCGCGGAGCAGCTCCCCGACCTCGACGCGGTGCTCTCGTTCCCGACCAAGATCTTCGTCGACCGCAGCGGTCGGGTGCGGCGCATCCACTCGGGCTTCGACGGTCCGAGCACGGGCGCCTCGCACGATCTTCTCGTCGCCGAGCTGCGCGCGACGATCGAGGAGCTCCTGGACGAGCCCGCGCCCGCCGACTGACCCGACCGTGCGCCCGGCATCGCGGGCAGCGTCCCGCGAGCGCTCAGGCCGGCGAGGCCTGCGCGCCGGCCTGAGGGCTGGCGCCGCGCATCCGCGCGCCCAGGAGGACCAGGGGCACGATGGCGGCCAGGAAGACCAGGTGGTACCACACCGGCATCAGGCTCCAGGCGCTGGCCTGCACGCCGATCCCGGTGAGCAGCAGCAGCGCGCCGGTGATCAGCGCGACCCGCCGTGAGGCCCAGATCGACGCGGTGACCAGACCGGCGATCAGCGAACAGACGAAGCTCAGGCCGAGCACGCCGGCCAGGGCGCCGCCGTCGGTGATGGCTTCACCGGCCTGCGCCGCGGCGGCCAGCTCAGAGAAGAAGAGGGCGTTGCCGCCGAGCCAGAGTGCTGTCCAGACGGCGTAGCCGACGACGACGGCGAGGATCCTGCGTTTCATGGGGTCTCCTCCTTGGGTGGCGAGAGGGTCTTCTCGTGGCAAGACAGGGGAACGGTCAGCGGACTTCGGGCACCATGGGACGGTGGAGAGCTCCGCCGAGAGGGAGGATGGGTCGGCCCACTGCAGCGGCGTCGCGGCACTCAGTCGATCGGCCAGTGCTCGCTGCGGCTGCGCTTCGGGGTCGCCGGTGCCATCAGGTCGAAGAACAGGTAGAGCAGGCGGATGCCGAAGGGTGCCCGGCCCGTCTCGATCACCGATTTCAAGGTCGAGGTGATCATCTTGCCGCCCTGGACCATCTGCTTCGCAGTCTTCGTGCCCGCTGGGAGATCGCGGATCGTCAGGGTGAACAGGGTGCCTCCGGCCTGCTCCTCGAGGTCGTAGACCACCGTGCACTCTGGATCGTCGTAGGCGGTGAAACGGAAGGTGTGGGCGAACCGACGCGGTGGCTCGAACTCGACGATCTCCCCGACCACGCCGGTGTAGCGCCCGTTCGCCGTGCGCATCGCCAGACGCGCTCCCGGCGCCAGGCGGTTGGCGTGCATGCGCGAGTTGAAGAAGGCGAGGATCGGCGCGTCGGTGCGGGTGATCTCGGCCCACACCGCCTCGATCGGTCCCGCGATGTGGACCCGGAACTTGGCGGTGGCGTCCCCCTCTGTGGCGGCGCCGCTCGGCTCCGCGTCGGCGCTCACCGCGGCGGTCGGTTCAGGCATGTTTCTTCTCCTCGGAGCGCCTCTCGACGCTCTCCTTGATGTCGGCCATGCGGCTGGCCCAGAAACCGCTCAGCTGGTTCGTCCAGCGGTCGTAGATCTGCTGGATCGGCATCGGGTTCATGTACAGACGTCGCTCGCGACCCACCTTCTCGCTGAGCACGAGCTCCGCGTCCTCGAGCGTCGCGAGATGCTTCATCACCGCGATCCGGCTGATGTCGAAGTGCGAAGCGACCGCGCCGACGATCATCCCGGGGCGACCGCTCAGCAGGTCGAGGACCCGGCGCCTGACCGGGTGAGCGAGCGCCGCGAAGGTGGCGTCGACCTGTTCGGGAGTCATCGGAGCTCACGCGTGTCGTTCATTGGTAACCCGATGGTTACCTTTTCTCGGACGCTCGTCAAGACCCTCCTTCCGAGGGGCGATCGGCGGCGGCTTCGCTCCTCCGGCTCGCGCGGCGGCTCGGGTCAGGCGGAAGTGGAGGTCAGCCGATCGACGTCGTCGGCAGCGGCGCGCAGTCTCTCGAGGCGGGCCCTGATCTGCAGCTCGCGGCGGTTGCCGGTGAGCTGGTCGCCAGCGAGGGCGGAATCGAGCAGCGCCACGACACGAGGCTCGCGCGGATCCCGGGAGTGCAGCAGCTCTGCCAGGCGACCGCGATGCTCGGCCCAGCGGCCACCGCGCAGGCCCGCTGCCTCGGCCATGGCGATCGACTGCTCGAGGTCCTCGACCGCCTCACCGATCTCGCCGAGGGCGACCCGGACCTCGGCCGCTCGCGCCAGAGCGAGTGCGAGCGACGCGGTGTCGCCCGAGCCGGCGCTGCGCACCAGCGACAGTCCGAGAGCGAGGCTCGTGCGAGCCGCCGCCGGCTCACCGACCCCCGCCTCGGCACGCGCGAGCATCAGGTAGCGGTGGCCGTTCTTGATCTCGCCGACGCCGAGCCTGTCGCTCACCGCGATGGCGTCGCGGTAGTGACGGCGGGCCTCCGCCCAGCGACCGAGCTCGAGGGCGTAGAAGCCACAGTTGTTGCGTGTCGCCGCCACCTGCTCGGTGGAGTCGTCGCGCAGCTCGAGCAACTCGAGAGCGCGCAGCGACAGCTCGTAGGCGCGTGCGAAGTCGGCCTCGGCCCAGGCGCACGAGGCGCTGTTGGAGAGAGCCCCGCTGACGTTGTCGACCAGACTGGAGTCGGCGAGCTCGCCGCTGGCGAGCAGACGCTCGCCGACCGTGAGCACCGGCTGCACCACCGCGAGGCCCTCGTCGCAGCGGTAGAGCGTGCGCAGCACGAACAGGTATTCGGCACGCGTCGCCAGCTCGAGGTCGAGCACATCCTCGGCCTCTGGGGTCCGGCCGTAGGCCTGCTCGAGCACCTCGAGGACGCCCGCGAACGCCTCCGCCGAGGCCTCCCAGTCGCCGTCGGTCTGCTCGGCGTGAGCGGCAACGCGCAGCACCCGAGCGCGATGGATGGCGCTGACGCCTTCGGCCTCCTCGAGATACTCCGTCACACGCTCGAGCAGCGCGCGCGCTGCCTCGTGCTGCTGCAGGTTCTGGTGCAGACCCAGGATGGTCACCGCGAAGCCCACCCGATCGTCCGGCAAGAGGGCGTCGTCGGCCCAGAGTCGGTCAGAGGCCGCCTCGAGCACCTCGACCACTCGCACTTCGGGGCCGCGCGAGACCCTCTGGTCGATGTCGGCGCTGCGGAAGATGTCGAGCAGGAAGGCGTTGGTGCGGTCGGCGCGGTCGCGGGCACGCTCGCTGGAGACGGCCTCCCGCCGAGCGGTCGCGGCCTGCTGCACGGCCACCGCGGCGGTAGCGAGCAGCGCGACGGCGCCGATGACGCTCATCGCGGTCGCCACGGCGTGACGCTGCACGAACTTGCGCACCGCGTACAGCCGGCCGCCGTCGACGGCCGACACCGGGAGTCCGTCGAGCAGGTGACGCAGGTCGCGACTCAACTCTTCGACCGTCGCATAGCGGTCCGCTGCCGCCGGCTCGAGGCAGCGCAGCACCACAGCGTCCAGCTCGCGCGACGTGTCGCGGGGGAGCGACCCAGAACCGGCAAGCAGACGCGGTGCCGGAGCCGGCGGCCGCTGTCGCACCTGGGTGTCGAGGCAGGTCGCCGCGTCGGCGCCGATCTGCGGCAGCACGAACGGCATGCGGCCGGTGAGCAGCAGGTAGAGCAGCACGCCGAGCGAGTAGACGTCGCTGGCGACCCCGATGGCCCGCCCGGAGAGCTGCTCGGGGCTGGCGAAACCGGGAGTGAAGCCGAGGACCTCGTCACCGCGATCCGGATCTCCTCGATCGGGCGCGCTCAGCGCCCGGGCGACACCGAAATCGAGCAGCTTGGGCACCCCGTCGTCGCGCACCAGGATGTTCGACGGCTTGAGGTCGCCGTGCACGAGGAGGGCGCGGTGCGCCGCCTGCACCGCGTCGCAGACCTCGAGGAAGAGGCGCACCTTGGAGCGCCAGTCGAGCCCGCGCTCCCTGCAGTGGCGGGTAATCGGCTGACCGTCGACGTACTCCAGCACCAGGTAGACGTCGCCGCGCGCCGTCGAGCCGCCGTCGAGAAGCGAGGCGATGTTGGGGTGGTCGAGGTCGGCGAGGATCTGACGCTCCTGGGCCAGTCGCTCGAGCAGCCGCTCGGACACCGTGGCGGAGCGGGCCAGCTTGATCGCTGCGGTGTGCTGGTAGTCGCCGCGCCGCTCGGCGAGGTAGACGGCCCCCATGCCTCCCTCGCCGATCAGCCGCACCAGCCGGTAGTTGCCCACCACCTCGCCCAGTCGCGCCCGCGCCTCGTCTTGCGCCGCCCCGGCGACCCGACGCAGCTCCTCGTCGAGGGCTGTGAACTCGCCGGCGAGCGTCGAGTCGCCGTCGGCCTCGGCGGCCAGCGCGAGCAGTCGGTCGTGGTCGGCGCCCGGCGCCCGGCGCTGTAGGTGGGCTGCGCGCTCGGGCTCTGCGAGATCGAGCAGCTCGAGCAGCAACCGCGGCTCGGATGGCGGTTGCGGCCTGTCGCTCACACGTGCACCCTCGGGTCCTCTCGTCGGCGGTCTCCGCTGACGTCAGCCGATCTCCGGGCTCGGATCGTCCTCGCTGCGCAGCCGGTCCCTCAGCCATAGGCGGGCGGCCTGCCAGTAGCGCTTGACCGAACGCTCCGAGCGCCCCAGCAGCGGCGCGATCTCCTTGAGCTGCAGCCCGGCGAAGTAGTGCATGTCGAAGACCCGGGCCAGCAGCGGCTCGGTCGTCGCGAGCTGCTCGAGCGTCTCACCGACGATCCGCCACTGGTCGGCGTCGAGCTGCGAGGCCATCGCCTCGATCTCGAGGTCCACCTTCTCACCATCGCGCTTCTTGGCGCCCTTGCGCCGCGCTCGGTCGATGAGCACCTGACGCATGTAGCGCGACAGCACCGCGATCACGTGGCCGCGATCGTTGAACCCCATCGGCGAGATGTAGAGCTTGAGGAACGCCTCGTTGACCAGCTCGGTGGTCTCGAGCGTCGGACTGTAGGCCTCACCGCGCAGGAGGTAGCGGGCGATCGAGCGTAGCTCTCGATAGGCGCTCCGAAACTGCTCCTCGCGCTCGAAGATGTCGGGGTGGAACCAGCCCGGGTCGTACTGCTCGGGCAGGTTCTGTGCGTCGAGGTTCACGGGCGATGCGATACGAAAAGAAACGGCGGCAGCGAGGAGCGGGCGCCGCACTGCGCACCGCCGGTCTCGCTCGCGGCATCCCGCAGCATAGCGGAGGGACCCGGGGGGTCGGCGGACGCCGACCGCCGACAGTGGTCCAGCACGAGCCGCGAGCGTGGATAGAGTCGACCCATCCTTCGACGCCCCTGTTTCCCTGCCGGCGCCAGTTCCCCGCCGGTTGGAGCCTCCGCAAGCGCCACTGTCGACTGCAGAGAGACGCCGGCGTCCGCAGCGAGCTCCCGCATGGCGCACCCACCGTCGACCCAACCCGGCAACGACCCGGCGCAGCCCCGCGGATCCCGCCTGCGGCAGGCGGCGCCCTGGCTCCTGGCCGGCCTGCTGCTGCTGCTCGGCTTCCCCCAGCTCGACCAGTACAACGTCACCTGGGACGAAGCCCTCGGCGACCTCTTCTTCGGCGAGCGCTATCTGAGCTGGTTCACCAGCTTCGATCCGGTCTACCTCGACTTCGACGCCGATCCCTACCCCGAGGACCGCTCGCCGGACCTGCGCGCCTCGCCGTTCCGCACCCGGCCCTGGGAGTACTACCCGCTGATCAACGTGCTGGGCGCGGCTTCGACCGCGCTGCTGCACCGGAGCCTGGGGCTGCTCGACCCCTTCGACGCCTTCCACGCGGTGAACCTCGTCCTCGCCGCGCTCTTCGTCGTCTTCCTGTACCGCTTCGTCGAGCACCGCCGCGGCGCCGGTGAAGCGGTGCTCGCCGTGCTGCTGGTGTTCACCGCCCCGCGCGTCGTCGTGCACCTGCTGGCCAACACCAAGGACTTCCCCGAGCTGGTGCTCTTCTCCGCCGCGGCGCTGGTCTTCGCGGCGGCGCTCGAGCGTGGCTCGCTGCGCTTCCTGCTGCTCGCCGCCGCACTGACCGGCGCGGCCCTGGCGACCAAGGCCAACGCCCTCTTCCTGGCGCCTGTGTTCCTGGTGGCCGTGCTCTGGACCAGGGCCTGGGTGCGCTTCGGTTGGAGACGTCTGCTGCTCGGCGCCGCCGCCGCGACGGCGATCGTGCTGGCGATCGCCTTCGCCGCCTGGCCCTACCTCTGGGCGGCGCCGATCGAACGCGCCGCACTGCATCTGCAGTACATCTCGGGCCAGGTGGACCAGGTACGCCACGAGAGCCTGCTCTCGCCTCTCGGCGCCATAGCCTTCACGACGCCGCTGCCGTGGCTGCTGCTCTGCGTCGCCGGCCTGGTGCCGACGCTGCGCGGGGCGCTGCAGCGCCAGCCGCTCGATGTCGTGTTGCTGGCCTGGATCGCGGTGACCGTCGGCCGCATGTACCTGCCAGGGGCGGTGAACTTCGACGGCGTCCGCCACTTCCTCGAGCTCTTCGTCGCCCTCGCCCTGGTCGCAGCGCGCGGCGCGCGCTGGATCGCCGAGGCCGTCGCGCAGCGTCTCGGCGACCGGGTGCGCGGCGGGACCAGGACCCACTTCGCAGTCATCGCACTGATCGCAGTGCTGGCGCACCTCGCCCCCACGGTGCGTCTGCACCCGCACCAGATCGCCTACTGGAACGCGCTCACCGGCGGCACCGACGGAGCCTTCGCCCGCGGTCTGCCCCAGGCCGGCGACTACTGGGGGCTGAGCTACCGCCAGGGTCTGCGCTGGCTGAACGAGAACGCCGAGCCCGCCTCGCGTCTCGGGGTGCCGATCGTCGAGCATGCGGTGCGGGTCACCGCGCCGACCCGGCTGCGCTCCGACATCCAGCTGCTCGATCTTTCGTCTCCCGGCTCGCCGCGCATCCCGCCCGAGTTCGTCGGTTATCTGCTGCAGATGGCCGCCACCGAGCCACAGCGTCCGGTCTACGTCATGTTCGTGCGCCGCGACGACTGGACCAACCCGGTGATCGAGTTCTGCCGCAGCCAGCTCGAGCCGGTGCACGAGATCGTGGTCGACGGCGCCCGGATCCTCGAGATCCACCGTCTGCCGGTTCTCGACCTCGAGTCGGTGCGGCGACCGACCACCGACAACGGCGCCCCGGGCTGACGGCGCGGCAGAGGACTCGCGACGAGGCCGGGGCCGTCAGAAGTCACGACGGCACCGGCGCCGGCCGGGCGGCGCGCGGCGGTACGGCCCTTGCACGAGCTCTCTCACCGACACGAAGCGCACCCCGCCAACGAGAGACGGGAGGGAAACCTGTCATGACCAAGCGCAAAACGTTCCGCCAGCCGAGTACCGACCTGAAGCCCCACCCGCAGACGGGCGCCCCGCCGAGGCGACGCAAGCGGGTGCGGCCCGGCGCGGTCCTCGGCGCCTTCCTGCTCGCCATGCTGGTCGCCGCTACGCCGGCGCTGGCCGACGACAAGGACGGCTCTGGGCTCGATGCCCACGCCCGTATGCAGCACCTGCACGTGCTGCTGCACGAAGGCCTCGGCCTGGTGCTCGACGGCGCCGATCTCGTGATGGTCGCAAACCTCGGCCTGGACCCATCGATGGACCGCAAGAGCTCCGAGCACGGCGACGCGGTGATGAAGGCCGGCCGCGAGCTGCTCGAAGCGGCGGGCGGCGCCATCGAGGGGATCGGTGAGTCCGGCTCCGAGCGCCTCGCCTACACCCGTGAGCTGCAGCGTGCCTTCGTCGCGGTCGCCGAGCATCTCGAGGGCATGCAGGCCCCGAAGCTGAGCCAAGAGAAAGATCTCGGCCTGCACCACATGCACCTGATGACCCACCACGCGCTGCGCAGCGCCGCCACCGGCGCCAACCTGAACATGCTCGCCAGCGTCGACTCCTCCGGCGAGGTAGACGAGCTCTCCGATCGCCACGGCGAGTGGCTGCTGTCGAACGCCAAGAACACCATCGCACGGGTGCTCGAAGGCCCTTCGATGCAGCGCCTGCACGATGAGGGCGGCTACGACACGGAGCTGATGTCGCTGACCCACCAGCTCGCTCAGTCGGCCGACGAAGCCATCGAGCTGATGCTGCAGATGCCCGAGCGCGCGGAGATGTAGCAGCAGCATCGGCGGCGGGGCTGCAGCCTCCGGCCCGCGCCGAAGTGGCCCGGCCCCGCCGCCGGTGAGGAGCCGGGCCGGCGCGCCCGCTAAGGCGGAACGGCTCCGCCCACCGTCGGCACCACACAGACCACACGCCCCGCGCCCGGTCGCGACTCCTCCCGTGCCTCGTCGCGAGGCGCGACGAGGGCCGTCGAGAGGTACTGCGTCTCGCCGCTGACCTCGTCGCGCAGTCCGACGCCGAGGCTCCACTCGGTGATCGGCAGCTCGAGCTCGATCGTCGTGCGCAGCGCTGCCATGCTGCTCGGCTCCCGGTGCTCAGCCGCGGAGCCGGTCGCTCCGCCGTCCGCCGGCAGATCGAGGAAGCGCTGCCTGGCCGTGGTCTCCCAACCCTCCGCGGTCGAGCCGTGCGCCCACAACCGAAGGCGCTCTGCGCGTCGATCGTCGAAGGCAAGGCGACGCGCCAGCGCTTCGCCGCCAAGGAGGACTTCGAGCTCGATGTGCATGCGTTCCTGGCGCAGCTCGCAGCGCGAGGAGAGGCTCGCACCGAGCCCCGATCCATCGCCTCCAGGACCGCGCTCGACGAGCTGCCGGGCGAGCGAGGACTCGCGCCAGCGGATGCTGTCGGCGAGGCTCTGCTCGAGGGTCTTGTCGACGTAGGTGCGGCGGTGGGCCACGCGCCAGCCGCGTCGCGCGCCCTTGATCTTCACGTCGAGGAAGTGACGCTCGCCGCTCGGCGCATGGGGTGGCTCGAAGGAGAGCAGATAACCGCTGTCGAGACGCCGCATCGCCTTCTCCAGCGGCGTGGCCAGATCGTTGGCCTCGAGGATCGCCTCGCCGCCGGTCTCCGCAGCGAGCAGGGTCAGCGGCGCCTGATCGTTGGCCCGCTCCACCTGGTCTAAGAGCGCCGCCGGCGCCGTGTCGGCGCGATTCCACTCGACGCTGCCGGTCGAAGGCGTGCGCAGGCCGCCGCCGTCGATCATCACCAGCCGCACCTCCTCGGCGTTCGCCCGCGTCGCCAGCTGCTGGAGCATGGGGATCGCGTCGGAAGCGATCATCAGGCGCCGGATCTGGTCGGCCTCACCCGGACAGAGCTGTTCCAGGTAGGTGTAGGCGGCCAGCCCCGGCCGGGCGACCATGCCGTCGGTGAGCAGCAGCAGAGTCTTCGGACCCTCCAGCCCGCCGAGCGCGAAGAGCGCCTTCTCGAGCGCCGAGGCCCGGTCCTCCACCAGCCGCCTCTCCTCCCGCTCCGCCTGCTGCGCCGAGACCAACGCGTTCTCCAAGGTGTGCCCACAGAAGGCGTCACAGTAGACCCCCTGTTCCTGCGGACACCGTGCTTCGTAGGAGGCGGCGATGCTGCCGATCGCGCGCCGTGTGGCGGCGGCCATCTGGATCGCACGCGCGTCCGGCCGCCGACTGCCGAGCTCCTCGAGCCACGCGTCGATCTCCTCGGCCGAGTGCACCAGGCCCCGCGTCTCCAGAGACCCACCGCGCATCGCCATCAGGATCCATCCCTCGCGCTCTTGCCCTGTCCCGGGCGGGCTGCCAGCGCGACCGGTGATCCACTCGCCGAGGGTGCGCAGCTGCAGCGAGCTGCCGGCGAGCGGCAGAGCGTCGAAGTCGACGAGCAGCGCCGTGGTCGATCGCGGCGACGACGCAGCCGGCGAGCGCACCTGCCCGGCGGGGCGCGCGGCGGGCCGGGGCCTGTCAACATCCTCGCCGCCGGCGACCGGCGCCGGCTCGAGCGACCGACGGGCATCGGCAGCGAGCTCCTCGAACCCCACCACCGGCACGAGAGCGCCGTCTTCGCGCAGCTCGAAGTCCTCCGCCGAGAGACCGGTCACCGGCTGGCTCCGGGCGTCGTAGACGCGAACCCAGACCTCGACCAGCCGCACCGTCACGGCGTCGACCAGACCGGAGTCTCGCACCCGCTCCTGCTGCTCCGGCGCGAGGGAGCCGGGCTGCGCCGACGCCACCGAGGTGAGAAGCCAAACGAGCGCGGACGCGACCGGCACCCGCAGCGATCTCGCTCGCCGGCCGCCAGCGCTGGCGTGCGTACCGGTCGGCGCAGCGTCCTCCCACCCCGCGGAACCCAAGAGACTCGGCGACATCCTCCTCAGCCTCCTTCCCGCCGCCGGTATCGAGGTCGGACGGACCTGCGAGATCGCCGGCGCTTCCTCGCTGCCTCTCTACGCGCGGATCTGCCCTCGGTATTCCGCCGTCGACCTCTCTGGGGTCTCCCACGCCGGAGCACTGGGCCGGTGCACCGGATACAGTCCGCGGGCGCCGACGCAGGCCAGCGAAGGTCCCGTGCCATGCCGGATTCGAACTCCTCCTCGCCCAGCACCGAAGCGCGCCAGCGCGCCGCCTCCCTGCGCTCCGAGCTGGTGCGCCACGAGCGCCTCTACTACCAGGAGGCGAAGCCGGAGATCAGCGACCGCGAGTTCGACGCGCTGATGGCCGAGCTCGTGACGCTGGAGGAAGCGCACCCCGAGCTGCGCACCCCGGACAGCCCGACCCAGCGGGTCGGCGGCGCGCCACTCGAGGGCTTCGAGCAGGTCGAGCACTCGCCGCCGATGCAGTCGCTCGACAACGGCTACGGCGAGGAGGACCTGCGCGCTTGGAACCAGCGGCTGCTGCGGCTGGCGGAGGAGGAGCACCTCGACCCCGAGATCGCCGAGCGCGGCCTCGAGGTGGTGTGCGAGCTCAAGGTCGACGGAGTGTCGATCTCGCTGGTCTACGAGAACGGGACTCTGGTGCAGGCGGCGACGCGCGGCAACGGCCGGATCGGCGACCTGGTGACCGAGAACGTGCGCACGGTGCGGCGCATCCCGCTGACACTGCGCCCGGGCAGCGGGCGTCCGGTGCCGGAGCGGCTGGTGGTGCGCGGCGAGATCTTCATGCCGCGCACCGTCTTCGCCGAGCTCAACGAGCAGCGTCGCCAGGCCGGCGAGCCGCTCTACGTCAATCCGCGCAACACCACCGCCGGTACCGTGCGGCTGCTCGACAGCCGCACCGTCGCCGCCCGGCGGCTCGACGCGATCGTCTACGACGTCGCCTCGCGGCCACTCGGCGAGCGCCATTCCGAGCATCTCGAGATCCTCGCCGAGCTCGGCCTGCCGGTGCATCCCGCGTGGCGGAGGCGGCGCGGCATCGACGAGATCCAGAGCTACATCGACGAGTGGGCCGAGCAGCGCGGCGAGCTCGACTTCGACACCGACGGCGTGGTGATCAAGATCGACCGCCTCGACCAGCGCGATCTGTTCGGCCAGACCTCGAAGGCGCCGCGCTGGGCGCTGGCATACAAGTTCGAGGCCGAGCAGGCGCAGACCCGGTTGCTCGCAATCCACGAGCAGGTCGGCCGCACCGGCGCCCTGACCCCGGTCGCCGAGCTCGAGCCGGTATTCGTCGCCGGCACCACGGTGAGCCGCGCCACCCTGCACAACCACGAGGACCTGGCGCGCAAGGACGTGCGGGTCGGCGACCTGGTGATCGTCGAGAAGGGCGGCGACATCATCCCCAAGGTGGTCGCCGCGGTGCTCGAGCAGCGCCCGCCTGGCGCCGAGGCCTACGTGCCTCCGAGCGAGTGTCCGCGCTGCGGCGAGCGCGTGCAGCGCGCCGAAGGCGAGGTGGCGCTGCGCTGCGTCAATCCGCTCTGCCCGGCGATCGTCAGCGAGGCGATCCGCCACTTCGTCTCGCGTAATGCGATGAACATCGAGGGGCTGGGAGAGAAGCTGATCGACCAGCTGCTCGAGCACGGGCTGATCACCGACTACACCTCGCTCTACTCGCTGCGCGCCGAGGAGCTGATGGGCCTCGAGGGTTGGGGTGAGCTCTCGGCCCGCAACCTGGTCGCCGAGATCGACAAGAGCAGGAACCGTGGCCTGGCGCCGCTGCTGCACGCGATCGGCATCCGCTTCGTCGGCGAGCGCCTGGCCGGCATCCTGGCGCGCCACTTCGGCTCGCTCGAGCGGCTGCGCGAGGCCAGCCTCGCAGAGGAGCCGGAGGAGCTGCTCGGCGTCGAGGAGGTCGGCCCCAAGGTCGCCGCCAGCCTGCGCGAGTTCTTCACCGACGAGGTGCAGCAGGGGCGCCTCGCCGAGCTCGCCAGGGTCGGCGTGACCACCGAGAGCGAAGCGCCGGCGAGCGACCCTAGCGAGCAGCCGCTGCGCGGCAAGGCCATCGTGCTCACCGGCACCCTCGAAGGGTTCTCCCGCCGCGACGCGAAGGAACTCCTCGAGCGGCTCGGCGCCCGCGTCTCGGGCTCGGTGTCGAAGAAGACCGACCTCCTGCTCGCTGGCGAGAGCGCCGGCAGCAAGCTGGAGAAGGCGCGCCAGCTGGGCGTCGAGGTGCAGGGCGAGGAGTGGCTGCGCCAGCAGGCACGCGACGCCGGGATCGAGCCCGGATGAGCGCTGGCGGCCGTTGCGGCGACGGGCAAGGCGGCCCGGGCGCCGGCGCCCACCGCGTCGGGGCGCCGACACGTCGGCGCCCGTCCGCGCCAAGTTAGAATCCATGCTTTCGCGCGCGGCGCGCTGCGCGGCACCGCCCCCGCCGGTGACCCCGCGCCGCCCCCTCCCGCCTTCTTCTCCTTCCCGGTCACCGCTGCCCCACAGGCTCCGATGAACGCCAACGTCCCCGTCATCGTCATCGACGACGAAACCGGCTCGCGCGAATCGATGGCGATCGCCGTCGAGAAGGCGGGCCTGCCGGTGCGCACCTTCGACGACGCCGCCAAGGCGCTCGATTTCGTGCGTCGCGAACCGGCGGTGCGCCTCGCCATCTGCGATCTGCGCATGCCGGGCATGGACGGCCTCGGTTTCCTCGAGGCGGTGCGCCAGCAGGAGATCGACCTGGCGGTGATCCTGGTCACCGGCTACGGCTCGATCGAGTCGGCGGTTGAGGCAATCCGGGTCGGCGCCGACGACTACCTGACCAAGCCGGTCGATCTCTACGAGCTGCGCCAGCGGGTCACCAACCTGCTCGAGAACCGCCAGCTCAAGGAGGAGAACACCAACCTGCGCCAGATGCTCGACAAGCGCTACGGGTTCGACGCCATCGTCGGCCGGTCGGGGCCGATGGAGCGTCTGTTCGAGCAGATGCGGGTGGTCGCTCCGACCCAGTCGAGCGTGCTGATCGTCGGCGAGAGCGGCACCGGCAAAGAGCTGGTGGCCAAGGCGCTGCACCAGGGATCGCCACGCAGCAAGGAGCGCTTCCTGGCGATCAACTGCGGCGCGATCCCCAACGACATCCTCGAGAGCGAGCTCTTCGGCCACGAGAAGGGCGCCTTCACCGGCGCGGTGTCGCGCAAGATCGGCAAGTTCGAGCTCGCCGACCGCGGCACCCTCTTCCTCGACGAGATCAGTGAGCTGTACCCCGAGCTCCAGGTCAAGCTGCTGCGGGTGCTCGAGGAGCGCCAGGTGATGCGGGTCGGCGGCAGCGAGCTGATCGACCTCGACTTCCGACTGCTGGCGGCGACCAACCGCGACATGGAGAAGGCGGTCGCCGAAGGCCGCTTCCGCGAGGATCTCTACTACCGTCTCAAGGTGGTGACGCTGGAGATTCCGCCGCTGCGCGAGCGCATCTCCGATCTGCCGCTGATGGCCGAGCACTTCCTGGCCGAGTTCGCCGCCCGCGAAGGACGTCAGAAGATGAAGCTGACTCCCGACGCACTGGCGGCGCTGTCGTCGTACCCCTGGCCGGGCAACGTTCGCGAGCTGCGCAACGTGCTGGAGAGCGTCGCCGTCTTCCAGACCAAGGCCGAGATCGACCTCGAGGCGCTGCCGCACGAGATCCAGAGCGCCAAGCCGGCCTCGCCGATCACCGTCGACGCTCCGCGCGGTTCGGCGCGAGTGCGTTCGATGGCGGAGATCGAGCGTCACGCGATCCTCGACACCCTCGAACACACCGGCGGCAGACGCGCCGAGGCGGCCGAGCTGCTGGGGATCGGACTGCGCACGCTGCAGCGCAAGCTCAAGGACTACCGCGAGCAGGGATACTTCAGCGACTGAGCGCCAGTCCCCGGGCGCGCCGTACGGGCGAGAATGGGCTTCGATGAGGAGGAGAGATGGAACTTCCGTGCGACGTGCTGCTGCACAACTCCCTGATCGGGCTCAAGGGCACCGCCGGCACCCTGGTGCGCATCAACGAGGCCGGCTACTACGAGGTCGACCTGACCTTCGGCGACAAGACCCATCGGGTGATGCTGCCGATCGCCGACACCGTCGTCATCGAGCGTGAGCCGCAGCCGGCGGGGATCGAGGCCGACTTCGAGATCGAGCGCTGAGTCGCCGACCGCGCCGCATGCTGACGCCTGCGGCGCCATCGTCCCTGCGCCGACGCCATCGACGCCCCCAGACGCATCGTCCCCCGAGCCTGCGCCCATGACGCGATCGACCGACGCCCCGGCCAGCCGCTCTCCGCGCGCCCTGGTCCCCTTCTTCTGGAACTACCTGCGCCGCTACCTGATCTGGGCTGCCGTCTGCGGCGTCGCCCTGGCGGCGTTCGCGGTGACCTCGGCGGGCATGATCGCGCTGACCCCGGTGCTGCTGCAGGAGGTCCTGCAGACCCGGCAGACGCCGTCGCTGTCGCTCGCGGCGATGACCGGGGGCCAACGCGCCGAGCCGGCCACCGAGGGTGAGCTTTCACCGCCGGACGATCCCGGCGAGGGAACCGCCGGTGGGCAGGACGAGGGCCTGGCCAGGGTCCGCGGACTCGGTGAGCGCATCCAGCAGGGCGTCAAAGGCTGGTTCGGCGACCTCTACCGCGACCTCGGCCTGCTGCTCGGTGTCTCGGAGGAGAACCGGCTGCTCAATCCCCTGTACTTCGCGCCGCTGCTCTTCGTCGTCGTCTTCGCCGGCCGATCGTTGGCGGCCTTCGTCAGCGGCTACTCCTTCCAGCGCATCGGCTTCGGCGTCACCACCGACGTGCGCAACGACCTCTACGACGCGATCCTGCACCAGTCGATGCGCTTTCACGGCGACCACCCGAGCGGCGAGCTCTACAGCCGTGTGGTCAACGACGTGTCGCGGATGCAGAACGCCGTCTCGGCGCGGCTGCTCGATCTCTTCCAGCAGTCGATCATGCTGGTCGTCTACCTCAGCGCCCTGTTCGTCATCCACGCCCGGTTGGCGTTCATCTGCCTCGTCGTGACGCCGCTGATCATCCTGCCGATCGTGCGGTTCGGCAGAGGCATCTTCAAGACCTCGCACCGCAGCCAGGAGCGCATGGCCGATCTCTCGGCGCTGCTCACCGAGGGGATCCGCGGCAACCGGGTGGTCAAGGCGTTCGGCATGGAGCGCTTCGAGAGCCAGCGCTTCCGCAAGGCGACACGCGAGCACCTGCGGGTCAACCTGCGCGCCCAGGTGCTCGCGCACGCCTCGAGCCCGGTGATCGAGACGCTGGCCGCTGTCGGCGCCTGTTCGCTCATCGTCTTCGCCGGGCGCATGATCCGGCGCGGCGAGATCACCCCCGAGTTCTTCTTCACCTTCCTGCTCGCCCTGTTCATGCTCTACGACCCGATCCGCAAGCTCAACAAGCTGAACCTCGTGGTGCAGGAGGCGCTCGCGGCGGCACACCGGGTCGCCGACCTGATGGCGATCCCGAACGAGATCGTCGACCGCCCGACCCATCCGCCGCTGCGCGAGGTCGAGCAGGGCATCCGCTTCCGCGGCGTCGACTTCAGCTACGGCAACCGACCGGTGCTCGAGGGCTTCGATCTCGACGTGGATGCCGGCGAGATGGTCGCCCTGGTCGGTGCGTCGGGAGCCGGCAAGTCGACCATCGTCAACCTCATCCCACGCTTCTTCGATCCCGACGCCGGCGTCATCGAGATCGACGGCGTCGACATCCGGGCGCTGCCGCTGGCCAACCTGCGCTCGCTGATCGGCGTCGTCACCCAGGAGACGGTGCTTTTCAACGACACGGTGCGCAACAACATCGCCTACGGGCGCGAGGACCTGCCGCTCGAGCGGGTCCGCGAGGCGGCGGCGGCGGCCTACGCCGACGAGTTCGTCATGGAGCTGCCCGAGGGCTACGACACGGTGATCGGCGAGTCGGGTGGCCAGCTCTCGGGCGGCCAGAGACAGCGCCTGGCGATCGCTCGCGCCCTGCTCAAGAACGCGCCGATCCTCATCCTCGACGAAGCGACCTCGAACCTCGACACCGAATCCGAGCTGCTGGTTCAGCGCGCCATCGGCAACCTCATGGAGGGGCGGACCGCGCTGGTCATCGCCCACCGCATCTCCACCGTCACCCGCGCCGACCGCATCCTGGTGCTCCGCGACGGCGAGATCGTCGAGCAGGGCACCCACGCCCAGCTGCTCGAGCGAGCCGGCGCCTACAAGCGCCTGCACGACCTGCAGTTCCGCACCGGCTGAAGCTCTCGACCCCGCCGCGCGACGCTGACCGCACACGATCCGGACGCGCTGGCGTGACAACCGCCGCCACCCAGGGGCCGCGACCAGCACCACGAACCGCCGATGCCCGTTTCCACTCCCAGTCCCGAGCCCGCCGAAGAGACCTCGCTGCAGGCGGCGCTGCTGGCCAGCGCGCGGCGCCATCGCGACCGCCGCATCGCGCTGCTCGACAACCGCGGCCGCATCGCGGAGGCGAGGTCCTTTCCCGAGCTGGTGGATTCACTGCGGCTCGGCGCCGGGCGGCTCGTCGCCGCCGGGGTAGCGCCCGGCGACCGCGTCATCGTCTGCCTGCCGACCTCGTGGCAGTGGCTCGAGACCTGGTTCGGCGCCCTGCTGCTCGGAGCGCTGCCGGTCTCCGTCGCCCCGCCGGGGGCCCTCGGCTCGCCGGCGGCGCAGATCCGCAAGGCGCTCGAGGTCGCGGCGCGGCTGGATGCCGCCGCCCTGGTCGCCGGCGAGACCTTCCTGCGCGACGCCGGAGAGATCCTCGCCGAGGACGGCGTGGCTCGCCGCGGCGACCCGACGGCGGTTCGCTCGCCCGGGCCGACTCGCTGGCTGGCCGTCGAGTCGTTGTCTCGCACGAGCGCCGATCCGGTGGATCCCGCGCTGCCCGCCGACCCCGAGCAGATCGCCTTCCTGCAGCTGACCAGCGGCTCCACCGGCCTCCCGCGCGCGGCCGAGATCTCGCACCGCGCGGTGCTGCACAACGTGCGTGCGATGGGCGAGGCGGTCGACTCTCCCCACGGCGGCGAGCCGACTCGTCGCATGGTCTCGTGGCTGCCGCTCTACCACGACATGGGACTCGTGGGCTGTCTGGTCAACTCGCTGCTGCGTGGATTTGATCTCGACCTGCTGACGCCGCGGGCCTTCCTGGCCAGACCGTGGATCTGGCTCGAGGCGATCTCTCGCTACCCGGACGGCGCGGTGCTCTCGACGGCGCCGAATTTTGCCTACCAGCTGTGCGTCGAGCGCACGCCGGCCGGCCTCGAGGGAGGTCTCGATCTCACCGGCTGGCGCGACGCGATGACCGGCTCGGAGATGGTCAAACCGGAGACCGCGGCGGCGTTCTGCGACCGCTTCGCCGCCGCCGGCTTCACGCCACCACAGCTGCGCCCCTGCTACGGCATGGCCGAGACCACCCTGGCGACGACGTTCGACCGCGAGCTGGCCGGGCCGCGGGTGCGGGCGGTGCCGGGCGACGCGAGCGTCGGCGTTCCCGCCGAGGTCGTCTGCTGCGGGCGAGCGATCATCGACTCCCGGGTGCGGGTGCTCGATCCGCGCGGTGCGGCGCTCCCGGCCGAAGCGATCGGCCGCGTCCAGGTGCGATCGCCGAGCCTCTTCTCCGGCTACTACCAGGACCCCCAGGCCACCGCCGAAGCCCTGCGGGACGGCTGGCTGGAGACCGGCGACCTCGGCTTCCTCGACGCGGACGGCGAGCTCTACCTCACCGGGCGCAGCAAGGAACTGCTGATCCTGCACGGCCAGAACGTGATGCCGCACGAGCTCGAGTGGATCGCCGAGGCCGAGCTCGAGACCGGAGGCTCGCAGCGCTGCGCGGCCTTCTCGGTCCCTGGGCAGACGGGCGAGGAACCGGTGCTGGTGATGGAGACCAGCGAGGAGGACGCCACGCGGCTCGCCGACGAGGCGCGACGGGTCGCCGGCGCCATCGGGCGTGCCCTCGGAGTGCCGCTGCGCGACACCGTGTGGGTGCGGCGAGGCGCCATCCCCCGCACCAGCAGCGGCAAGATCCAGCGCCAGGCGGTGCGGGACCTCTACCTCGAAGGCCAACTCGAGCGGCGCGCCTGAGGTGGGTCTCTTCGACAAGAGCCGGCGCGTACCGCTGCTGGCGCTGCTCGGGCGCGCGGCGCTGCGCCTGCTGTGGGCGACGCTGCGCAGGCCACCGCTGGCGCCGGACGACGCCGCGCGCCTCGCTTCGGCACGACCGGCGGTGCTGGTGGTCTGGCACGAGCAGACCCTGCTCGCCGCGGCACGGCTACGCGCCCTCGCCGAGGGACGCCGGCTGGCGATCCTGGCCAGCCACTCGAACGATGGCGAGCTGGTGACCCGGATCGCCGCACCGTTCGGCATCGAGATCGTCCGCGGATCGGCCTCGCGCGGCGGCAGCGAAGGGCTGCGCGGACTGTACCGGGCGACGCGGCGAGGCGCCTCGCCGCTGCTGATGCCCGACGGCCCGCGCGGACCGCAGCACGAGGTCAAGCCCGGCGCCGTGGTCCTGGCGCAGATGGCCGCGGTGCCGATCCTGCCGCTGCACTTCGCGGCGTCGCGGGTGTGGCGACTCGGCTCTTGGGACAGGATGGCGTTGCCGCTGCCCTTCTCGCGCGTTGCCCTCCGGGTCGGCGAGCCGATCGACGTGCCACGGCGGCTGGGCGGCGACGAGATCGACAGCTGGCGGCGTGAGGTCGGCCGGCGCCTGGACGAGCTCGCAGGCTGCGAACCTCCCGCCGCACCCGGTCAACCCGGTCGACACGCCGAAGCCGATGGACACGACGATCCCGGCGAGCCGGGCGCGCGCCCCGGCGGTTCGGGGACGACGCTCGACCGCGCTTCGCTCCTCTTCTCGCCGAACCTCATTCGTTGTAGGGTCTGATTATGCTCCAGCGACATACACGGCGCCGGCTCGACGAGATCCGTCGGCGTGTTCTCGGGTCTTCTCTTGCGCCTGGTGCGCCTGGTGAGCCTCTTGGTGGCGCGACGCTGCGCGCGCCGGCCAGGGGTCTCGTCGGCGCGCTCGGCGGGCTGCTCGTCGCCGCCCTCGCTATGCCGGCGCACGCAACCCTCGCCGGCGTCGGCTCCGATGCCCGGCCGAGCCCCGACGAGCAACGACGTGCCTTCCTGCAGCGCAGCCTCCTGGCCGAGGCGGTGGTCGAGCTGACGGTGCTCGATCGGGCACCGCAGACCGAGCCCGGTCGGGACTCGGCCGGCGCGGCGGTGACGATCCCGCGCACCCGGCTGCGCGCCCGAGTCGACGAGGCACTCGGCGCCGGGCCGCTGCGCCGCGGCGAGGAGATCGACCTGCTGCTTCCCGGCGGCCTGCTCACCTTGCCTCGTGACGCCGACGGCAGCGCGCGCCGCGACGCGCCGCCTCGTACCGTCGGCGCCTGGGTGCCGGCCTCGCCCCAGCTGCGCCCGGGCGACCGTGCAGTGGTCCTGCTCGATCGCTGGCACGGCGCGTGGACGCCGCTCGACCTGCGCGCCGGCGTGCTGAGGATCGATGCCGAAGCCGGGCTCGCGGTGGTCGATCCCCCTTCGCGCCTGGACAGCGAGCCGGCGAGACCGGTCGAGGTCGCCGCCTTCCCCCTCGACCCGCTGCGCCGCGACCTCGCCGCGCGGCTCGCCGGGCCGGCTGTCGACTCCGATCCCGGCGTGCAGTCGGCCACCGCCGCCTTCGCCCTCACCCTCAGTCCGGACGCGCTGCCGCCGTTCGGCTGTGGCGACGGCGGCGGCAACCCGATCCGCTGGTTCGAGTTCGAGCGCGGTCAGCAGGTCGAGGTGTTGGCCCGATCCGGCGGCCAGATCGGCGTGCCGAACGGGGGGTTGAGCCAGGTCGAGGCCGCGATCGGCGCCTGGAACAACGACGCGCAGAGCGACGTGCGCCTGGTCTACGGCGGCGAGACCGAGCTCACTCTGGCGATCGCCGGTCTCGACGGCCGCAACAGCATCGCCTTCGAGGATCCCGGCGACCAGATCCCGGGCAGCTATCCGCAGCGCGTCCTGATCGCCCTCACGGTCGTCTTCTTCGACTGTGAGCGCCTGCTCTCCTTCGCCGGTGGGCTGGCGCATCCGATCGTCGAGTTCGGCATCGTCACCCAGGATGGCGTCGGCAGCTTCTTCTTCGGCAACCAGGCGAACCCGCTGAGCGCCCTCGGCGAGGTGCTGGGCCACGAGATGGGGCACGGCCTCGGCTTCGCCCACCCGTGCAGCGGCACCGCCGCCGATCCCTGTGTCGGCCCGGAGAACTCTGCACTGATGCGGCCGATTTTGCAGGGGGACCGCGGCGCGGTGCTGGGCAGCGACGACCGCGCGGCGCTCGCGGCGCTCTACCGGGCGCCGGTGGGGCCGCCTCCGGCGGCACCGAGCAACCTGCGACTGACGGCGTCGACCACCAGCTCGCTGAGCTTCGAGTGGAACGACGAGAGCAGCGGCGAGCTCGGCTTCGAGATCGAATCGCGCTCCCTGGCCGAGCCGTGGGAACCGCTGATCTCAGCACCGGCGGGAGCCACCACCGCCACCGTCAACGGCCTCGATGCCGAGCCGCGGCTCTTCCGCGTTCGCGCCCGTTCCACCGGCGGCCTCTCCGCTCCCTCGAACCAGATCGCGGCGACGCCGCGCTTCGACATCGCGCCCTGCGTGCAGGACGAGCACACCCTGTGTCTCAACCGCGGCCGCTTCCTCGTCCGCTCGTCGTTCTCGATGCCCGCTCCTGGCGGCGCCGCCGAACCCGGCGAGCCGGCGAGCGGCGAGCTGCTGACGGAGGACACCGGCACCTTCTGGTTCTTCTCACCCAGCAACGTCGAGCTGGTGCTCAAGGTGGTCGACGCCTGCGTGCCGTTCGGCGGCTACTGGGTGTTCGGCGGCGCCCTCACCGACGTCGAGACATCGATCCTCGTGGTCGACACCACGAGCGGCGAGACCCGCACCTACTTCAACCCCGCGGCGACACCGTTCCAGCCGATCCAGGACACCGCGGCGTTCTCGAGCTGCCTGTGAGCACGGCGACCGCGGAGGTGCGGAGGACGAGATCTCCCGCCACGATGCTGCGCCGAGGCGCGAGCGAGCGGTACACTGCCGAGTTGGCCGGGAGGCCCGAGGTGCCGCGTCGCCGTGAGTCGTGATGCCGACCACGGCGTTGATCGAGACCCCTAGGCCGACGATGAACCCGGCGATCTGCGCTACGAAGAGGACGAGGACCCCGAAAATGAGCTATTCCACCCCCGCCCCCGACTCCGCCCCGCCGACTCTCTCCCTAGCCTCGAGTGCGTCGAGCGCCGCCGCCCTCCTGCTCGCCACCGCGGTGGCGCTCGCGGCGCCGGCCGCCGCGACCACCTACGTGATGACCACCGACCGTGAGCTGGTCGAGCGCTCCGAGCTCGCGGTGCTGGCGAACGTGATCTCGGTCGAGCCGACTCCCGGCGCAGCGAGGCCGTCGACCGACTACCTGATCGAGATCGAGCAGGTCGCCAAGGGCTACGTGCCCTCTTCGACCCTGCTGGTGCGTGCGCCCGGCGGTGTCGACGAGAGCGGGCTGGCGATGCGGGTCTTCGGGCTGCCGAGACTCGTCGAAGGCGACCGGGTGCTGCTCTTCCTGGCTCCCGGCGAGGCCGGCGCCTGGCAGCTCTCCGAGCTGGGACTCGGGATCTTCTTCACCGCCCGCGTCGGCGAGCACGAGTACGCCTTCCGCGCCCTCGGCGCTGGCGCCAACGTGGTCTCCAGGCCGGGCGACGGCTACGCCGCCGAGCGCGCCGACGCCACGCTGCCGCGCCACCTCGACGGCTTCGTCGACTGGATCCGCGACCACGGCGCGGCGCCACGCTCGGCGCCGGCTCCCGACTACTACCTGAGCCAGCCCAGTGCCGGGGTCGTCGCGGCGCAGGCACCGTTCACCCTGCTGCGCAGCGGCGGCGGTTGCGGAGCCACGGCCGGCAACCCGGCGCGCTGGTTCGAGTTCGATCTGGCGACCAACGTGCGCTTCTTCGCCGACTCCGCCGGGCAGCCCAACGTGCCCGGCAACAACGGTCTCAACAGCCTCGGCCAGGCGTTCAACGCCTGGAACCAGGTCAACGGCTCGTCGATCTCCCTGCGCTACGCCGGCACCACGACCAACACCGGGCCGGCGGTCAGCCTGCCGCTCGACGGCCTCAACACGATCCTCTTCGAAGACGACAACGGCGAAATCAACGGCTCGTTCAACGGCAGCGGCACCCTGGCAGTCGGCACGATCTTCTTCCTGTGCGGGGTGCAGCCGTTCGTGGGCGTCGGAGGCGCCGTCGCCCATGCCATCCTGGAAGCCGGCATCGTCTTCCAGGACGGAGCCGGAGCCAACTTCTTCGCCGTCTCCACCGATCCCGGCTCGGCGCTGCTCGAGGTGCTGACCCACGAGCTCGGCCACACCCTCGGCATCGGCCACTCCTGCGGCGACAGCAGCAGCCCCGGGTGCTCGGGAGTGCTCGACGACGCGATCATGCGTGCCTTCGTGCACGACGACGGTCGCGGCGCGCGGCTCAACAGCGACGATCGCGCCGCGGCACTGGCTCTCTACACCCAGGCGACCGGCAACCCGCCGAACCCGCCGACCCTGGTGACCGCCGAGGCTCTGTCGACCAGCGAGATCGAGGTCGCCTGGAGCGGCGGCTCGGCCAACGTCACCTCGTACGAGGTCGAAGAACGCTCGGCGGGTGGCGAGTTCGCGCCGATCGCGACGCTCCCCAGCAGCGCTTCGTCGCTGGTCGTCGAGAGCCTGCCGGAGGCCACCTTCCGCGAGTACCGGGTGCGCGGCCGCAACGGCCAGGGCCCGTCGCCGTACTCGCCGACCGCCGGCGCCACCACCAACGGCACCGTCGGCCCCTGCAACGTCGACGCCGAAACCCTCTGCCTGAACCAGGAGCGCTTCCAGGTCACCAGCAGCTTCGAGACCGGCGCCGGCGTCACAGGCAACGGCCAGCGTGGCGAGATCACCGACGACACCGGCTACTTCTGGTTCTTCCAGGACACCAACGTCGAGATCGTGATCAAGGTGCTGGGGGCCTGCGGCATCAACTCGCGCTACTGGGTGTTCGCCGGCGGCCTGACCAACGTCGAGGCGGTGCTGACCGTGGTCGACAAACAGACCGGCGAGGCCAACACCTACTTCAATCCACAGGGCGCACCGTTCCAGCCGATCCAGGACACCGACGCCTTCGAGACCTGCCCGTAGGGGGTCAGGGGTCAGGGTCAGGGGTCAGGGTCAGGGGTCAGGGGTCAGGGGTCAGGGGTCAGGGGTCAGGGGTCAGGGGTCA